>Ga0164242_10002696_pt1 | contig 20505 bp, 15 predicted proteins | sample OricomgcompostMG_FD_108783 | JGI IMG/M metagenome (GOLD analysis project Ga0164242, IMG submission 108783) | Miracle-Growth compost microbial communities from Emeryville, California, USA - Original compost - Miracle growth compost (MG) ... | reverse complement strand
TGCGTGTTTCCGAGGCCGACGCCCCGAAGGCTTCGGCGAATCCCTCAGTCACGATCGGAAACCAGTTGGCCTGCCTTGCTTCGCGCGTCGCCGATAATCTCCTTCGCTTCCCGGCCCTCCGGAACCGACGAGCGCCTCGCGCCCCCTCAGTCGGGAACGGGTAGTGCCACGGCAAGGCCGCGGGTGATCGCCGGCGCAACGAGGCTGCCCTGATCCTCATGCTCGAACGCGAAGTGATGGACGTCGCTCAGCCCGGCCTCTCGCAGAGCTGCCGCGAACTCGGCCGCCGCATCGACCATGCGCGCACGCGTGACCAGAGCCTGCATCTCCTCCAGGGACAAGGCAAAGAGCGGCGACGTCCTGGTCGGCTGGAAGGATCTCGAATGGTTGCGCGGCCGGTGGCGGGGCAAGCTTGTGGTCAAGGGGGCAATGATGCCAGCCGACTGCCTGAATGCCGTCGAATGCGGCGCGGACGCCATCATGGTGTCTAATCACGGCGGTCGCCAGCTCGACGGCACCGGGGCGCCGATCGACTATCTGCCGGCGATCCGCGACCGTATCCAGGATCGGGCGCAGTTGATCGCCGATGGCGGCGTCCGGCGCGGCACGCATGTCCTGAAGGCGATTGCCCTCGGTGCCGATGGCTGCTCGATCGGCCGACCCTATCTTTATGGTCTGGCAGCGGGCGGACAGGCGGGCGTAGAGCGGGCGCTCGCGCTGTTCCGCGCCGAAATCGGACGCGACATGGCGTTGATGGGCCGCACGCGCGTACCGGACATCACCTCGTCAGATATTCATCGTCTCGGCGAATTTCAGCGCGAGCCCGGCCAATCCCCTCCCGTCACGCTGCTTCGATCGCGCGGGCCGCGGTGACGGGTTCACAATCGGACAGACAGGATTTTATCATGACGAGTTGGCGCAGTTTCGAGATCGCGACGGATGCCGATGCGGCGCCCATGATCGTCTTCGCCACGGCCGCTGGGTTGCGCTCGCCGACAGCGATGCAGGAGCGCGTGGGAGCCGGCATCAGGACCGCGGGTTTCGAGAGCAAGCCCGGTCGCTGGCTCGACCTGGTCGGCAGCGGCGCTGCCGCCGAGCGGCTGGTGGTGATCGCCCTGGCCGACGAGGATGCCGAGGACCGTTGGCGGAACCTCGGCGGCCATATCGTCGAGGTCATGCGAGCGATGAGCGCGAGATTTCGACGGCATCGGCAGTTGATTAATATACAATTCTGTCTGATAAAGTTGGTGCGAATTCAAGGAGCAATCCTTCGTTCGCGATGAGCGTCCGGCTGCCCATGCCGCATCCGGACGGCCTCGCTTTTGCGCTGCACCACCAATTCCGATCCTGGAGACATGAGATGACCCGGACCATCTTCCGAAACGCGCTGATCTTCGATGGGGTTTCGCGTGATCTTCGTGAAGGCAATGTCCTCGTCGAGGGCGGCTTGATCCGCGAGGTGAGCGAGACGCCGATCGCCGCAAGTGCCGACATCGAGATCGATGCCGATGGCCGCACGCTGATGCCGGGGTTGATCGACCTGCACGTCCACATTTGGGCGGCTGATATGAATGTCGTGAAGCTAGCGCAGATGCCGACGGAATATTATTCCATCTTCGCGGCGAACTTCCTTCAATCGGCGCTCGATCGCGGCTTCACGGCGTTGCGCGATGCCGGTGGCACCGATGGCGGCTTCGCGATGGCGATCGAGAAGGGCTTCATCAAAAGCCCGCGCTTCTATCATAGCGGCCGCTATATCTCGCAGACCGGCGGTCACGGCGATTTCCGCGCGGGCCATGAGCAGCACTTGTCTGATTGCATGTGCTGCCCGCCGAAGCACGAGCGCTTTACCGCGATCGCCGACGGGGCCGATGCCGTGCGCAAGGCGGTGCGCGAGGAATTCCGGCGCGGCGCCAAGGCGATCAAGATCATGGCTTCGGGGGGTGTCGCGAGCCCATCAGACCCGCTCGACAAGTTGCAGTTCACCGACGCGGAGATTCGCGCGGCGGTCGAAGAGGCCGAGGTGCGCGGCTCCTACGTCTTCGCGCACTGCCATCCCGATATCGCGATCCGGCGCTGTTCGGAACTGGGCGTGCGTTGCATCGAGCATGTGACCCAGGTCACCCCCGAAACGGCCGCGATCATGGCGAAGAACGGCACCTATGGCGTGCCCACATTGGCGGTGGTCCGCGCTTTCTATGACGACGGCCCCAAGTTCGGCCTGCCCGAGATCAGCATCGCCAAGATGCAGAACCTGCTCGAGGCGATGACCGAAGGGCTCGTGCATATGAAGAAAGCCGGCGTGAAGGTCGGTTTCGGCACCGACCTCCTCGCTGAGCATCACGAGCGCCAGGGCATCGAATTCGCATTGCGTGCCGAAGTGCTCGATCCCTATGATATCTTGATCTCGGCAACGTCGGTGGCTGCGGAAATCCTGATGGAAGGCCGGCTGGGGGTGATCGCGCCGGACGCCTATGCCGATCTCCTGCTCGTCGACGGAAATCCCCTGGAGGACATTCAACTGCTCGGCCAGGACGGACGCACGCTGCCGGTCATCATGAAGGCGGGAGAGTTCCACAAGAACACGTTGTGAGGGCGCGGACGACGATGTCTCGTTGAAGCGAAACAGCGACACCTTCGGTCACTATGACGTCGTTCCAGATGCGCGTGTGGAAAGGCGTCATGTGCGCCTGCGCGAGGCAAGCCACGTCTGTCCGAGAGCCGCCATATAATTACAGCGACCATAAATTGGATGAGTCCCGTCTGGGCGGCGGCGGATACGATATGCCCGTTCTTCCAAAGGAACTGTCAAATTTCGAGACGGCCGGTGGGCAATGCTTGCATAAAGTGGCAAAGCCTTCCCATTGGGCGTGACGCGTTTCCCCGCACGCATCTGAGGATGGAATGGCTCGAACCCCGAAGATCACCGCGAGCATGTGGATAGAGACGGCGCGGCAATCGCTGGTCGAAGAAGGATTGGGCGGCGTGAAGGTCGATCGGTTGGCCAACCGGCTCGGCGTCACTCGCGGCGGCTTCTATCACAATTTCAAGGACCGCGATGACCTGCTCGATCAACTCATCGCGCATTGGGAGCGCGAATGTCGCTTCCTGCCCGAAGACCAGCCGGGAACGCGTTCGTCCGAAGCGGCCGAATGGTTCGATCGTGCGATTGCGCGACTGATCGAATCGGATGGTTACGATTATCATTTCGATCTTGCGGTGCGCGAATGGGCGCGTTCCGATCAGCGTGCCGCCTGGGCGGTGGAGCGCACCGATCGTGAGCGCTTGCAGACGCTGACCCGCTTCTTCGAGGCGCTCGGCTATGATGACGAAGAGGCGCCGATCCGCGCGCGCGTCTTCTATTATCATCAGATCGGCTATTATGCGATCGGCGTGCAGCAAAGCACCGCCGAACGCCGCCGCGCACTGCACACTTATCTCGACATCCTGTGCGGCGCCGGCGTGCTCGCAGCGGCACGCGCCGAAACCGGCACCGGCCGCAAGCCGCGCAGCAAGGTGCGTGGCGCGGCCTGAGCTCAGTCCCGGTTCGCCTCGGCGATATCCTCGCGGGCGGTGCGGGTCGCCATGGCAAAGGCGATCACCCCCGGAAAGCAGGAACAGACTTCGATGATCAGCGCATAACGCAGGCTTTGCTCGCCAAACGATGGAGCGAGCACGTCGCTCAACCAACCGGCGAGGCTCGGGCCCAGCCCTTGGCCGATCAGGTTGATCAACATGGCGTAGAATGCGGCACCGGTGGCGCCCAGCCGGCGGCCGGACAGCGCCTGGATCAGCGCATAGGTGGGGCTGACCCAGATCATGGCGATCACCGTCTGGGGAACCGCCAGGGCCAGCACCGTGGCATAGTCGTTGGTCAGGAGCACGGCGATCTGCAACGGCGCGGTGATCCCGAAGGACGCGATCAGCAGATACAACGGCGCGCGCACGTCGCGCCGGTTCAGCCAGTCGCCGACCACCCCGCCGAGCACCACGCCGATCAGCGTCGCGATGCCGATGCTGACCGCATAGGTGGCGCCAACCTGCTGCGAATCGAGATGGAACTGGCGCATCAGATAGGCGGGCATCCATGCGGTCAGACCATAGGGGCCTAGCGTCGCGAACGCCAAACCGGCGCAGGTCCACATATAGGCGCGACGATTGACGAGTGTGCGAAGCGCCACCGAAAACGGGATCGCGGCCGGCCTGGCTTCGGCAGCGGCCCTCGGCGAATCACGGACGGTGAGGAGCAGCACCAGCGCGATCGGGATCCCCGTCACCGCGCCGGCATAGAATACCGTGCGCCAGCCATAGAGATGAGCGATCGTGCCGCCGCCGCTCAACGCTACGATCGCGCCGGTCGCGCCCGCCACTCCGATCACGCCAAACGCCGTGCCACGCCAGCGCGAGCTGAAGCGGCGCGCGATCAGCGCCTGGGTGGTGGGTGCACCGCCGCTTTCACCGAGGCCGACGCCGAAACGGGCGAGCAGCAGCGTCCAGAACCCGGCGGCGAACCCGCACGCGCCCGACATCGCCGACCAGATCAGCGCCGACAGGCCCAGCACGCGCGCATGGCGATCGCGGTCGGCATACCGCGCGATAGGGATCGAGGCGATCGAGTAAACCACGGCGAACGCCAAGCCAGACAGGAGCCCGATCTGGCTGTCGCTGAGCGCGAACGCGCCCTTGAGGTCCTCAACCACGATGCTGATGACGTAGCGATCGTAGAAGTTGAGCGCCGTCAGCAGCGAGGCCAGGAACAGGAACCAGAGCGCCGCCGCTCGCGATGATCCGCCTATCACCATCGCCCGCTCTCCTCAGGCAGCCTTGGCGGGTTGCGCGGCGGTCCAGTCCCGCATCACCGCTTCGAGCGCGTCGAGCGTCACCGGGCCTGCGGCCATCAGGGCGTCGTGGAAATCGCGGATGTTGAACCGTTCGCCCAAAGCCGCCTCCGCTTCGGCGCGGATTGCGCGGAACCTGAGGTTTCCGAGCTGATAGCCGAGCGCCTGACCGGGCAGGCCGACATAGCGATCGACCTCGGCTTCGACCGTCTCGGCCGGCAGGACGAGGTTTTCGCGGAAGCAGTCGATCGCCTGTTGGCGGCTCCAGCCTTTGGCGTGGAGGCCGGTGTCGGTCACTAGCCGCACCGCGCGCCACATCTCCATTTCGAGTCGGCCGTAGCGTTTCTCGGGCGTGTCGTAGAAACCCATATCCTCGCCCAGCCGCTCGCAATAGAGCGCCCAGCCTTCGAGGCAGGCGGAATAACGCAGCGCGCCGTGGCGCCGGAACGTGGGCAGCGTCTCCATCTCCTGGATCAACGCCAGGTGCATCAGGTGACCGGGCCAGGCCTCGTGCAACGCGATCGGCAGGTGCGTGTAGTGCGGCAGCTTCGACGGGATCGAGGTGATCCAGTGGATGCCGGCGGCGCTGCGGTCGGCCGGATTCGGCTGCGCATAGGCTGGGGGCATCGCGGCGGCGATTGCCTCCGGCATGCTGACGACCCCGTAAGTCGATCGGGGCACGCGACCGAAAAATTCGGGGATACGGCGGTCGATCCGCTTGGACAGGATTTCGATCTGCTCGCGCAACGCCTCGCCGCTCTCGGCGATCTGGCTGTTGTCAGTGAGAAGCTTGCGGCGAAAGCCGTCGAGATCGTCCGCAAACCCTGCGGCGGCCGCGGTCTCGAGCATTTCGGCGGTCAGCCGCTCGATTTCGGCGAGGCCGAGCGCGTGGATGTCGTCGGGGTCGCCGCGCAACGTGGTGTTCTGCTCGATCTGGAAGGCATAGAAATCGGCGCCGCCCAGGTCGTCGGTTGCCGCCAGGCTATCGCGTGCCACCGTGCGCAACTCGGTATCGAGAAAGTCGCAATAGCGTGCGAAGGCGGGCAGCACCTCGTTCTCGACCACCGTCTGTCCTTCGACGGCGATCTTGCCGAATGCCGGCTTGAGCTGCCGCCAGGCGAGCAGCGGGCCGACGAAAGGGCTCTGATCGAGGGGCAGGCCGAGCATGCCGCGGCCGACCGCGACGGCGCGGTCGATCACCAGCGTGGGATACCGGATGCCCGCCGCAACCCCCTCCCGCAGGCAAGTGCAGATGTCGGCAAAGGCATTGGGCACGGTGCGCAGCCGTGCGACATAGCGATGCGTGTCCTCCATCGTGGAGAGCGATGTCATCCGCGACCACGTGGCGAGCGCGAAATCCGGCCCGAGCGGATAGAGCGACGGCCTCAGATGCGCCCGCACCCTGATCGTGTCGACCAACCCTTGCAGCTCGCGGTGCAACAGCGTGTGGGTGACCCGATCGTCGCCGTCGAGCTCATCCGGGGCGATCCGGTCGAGCTCGGCCAGCGCTTGGCGCGCCCAAACGGCGCGTCGTTCGTGGTCGGCAGGGGCGTCGCGCATAAGCACGTCGCCCTCGACCGTCTCGCCGGCCATGATCGCGGTCAGTGGGAATTCGGCGCATTGAAAGCGCCAATAACGCTCGGCGAGCTTGGCGAGCGGAGCCGAGTGGGTGGTCGCGGCGGTCATGCGGCGACTCCGTCGGCAGCGGCGCAGCGCCGCGGGTCGGCCACGGCGGTCAACGTGCCGCTCGCCTCGTCGCGGGCGATCACCGAGAAGCTGCCCATGTGGTAATCGTAGCCGGACAGCGCACCGACCCGGACGCCGAGCTTGTAGAGATCCTCGACCACGCCGCGAGCGAGACGGTCCTCGATCGCGACCATGCGGTTCTCGGTCATCGGCAGCATGCGCGGCGCGTCGACCGCCGCATAGGGATCGAGCTTGAAGTCGAGCAGATAGGCCAGCACCTGCGGCAATGTGCAATGGATGTTGCCCGGCGAGCCCGCCGAAAACACCGGCTTGCCGTCCTTCAGGACCAATGTGTTGCCGATGATGCAGCGCGCCTTGGCGCCCTTGACGAGGGTTGCGTCCATCGGGCTCTGCAGATGGCCGAAGGTCGCGTGGCTGCCGACCATCGGCACGCCGCCGACCACCTGACCGGGGATGCCCGAGCCCTGCAGCGTGTCCATGAACTGGCACCAATTGCCCTCGGCGTCGACCACCGCGATCTCGCAGCTGCCGGTCGGCTGCTTGTCGTGATGCTTGATCAGGCGCGGCTTGCCGCTGCCGCCCGCGAAGGCCGACATGAAGTCGGCTCCGGCGGCGCCGTCACCGGAAAGCTTGATATGCTCGCTGAGATCGACCTTGGGGCGCGAGCCGCGGATCAGCCTGGCGAGATGCGCGTGATAGGAATCGTCGAGCACCGCCTCGCGTGGCACATCGTAGAAATGATCGTCATGGGCATATTCCCAGTGTCGCGCGCCCTGGCGCAGCGCATGGCCCATCGCCCAGATGTGCTCGGCCGAGCCCGGTTCCATGTCGCGGATGCCGAGGTGCTTGAGCACGCCGAGCGCGACGCTGGTGAAGAAGCCCTGCGCTTGCGGCGGGCCGAGGAAGACGACCTCGTATTCGTTATACTGGAAGCGTAGCGGATCCACCCAGCGCGGCAGCGTCTCGGTCATGTGATCGAGCGTGACCTTCCAGCCGAGCTCGTTGCCCTTGGCGACGAACTTCTCGGCCCAGGGGCCGGTGATCATGTAATCGGGACCGTTGTCGCGCACGCCGCGTAGCGTTTCGGCCATGCCCGGCGGAGTGAAGGTCTCGCCGACATTGGGGAAATAGCCGTCGGGCTGATAGAAAGCACGGCCCTCCGGGAAATAGGTGGTGAACTTCTCGCCGAACAGGTTCACGCCATATTCGAAGGTCGAGACGGTATGGCCGGTCTCCGCCCAGCGCACCGCGTCTTCGCACAGATCGGCCCAAGGCCTGGTGGCGAACTTGCCGTGGATCGCCTTCAGCCCCGGCATGAAGCCCGGAATGATCGCCGACGGCGGCATCAGCGAATAGCCGCCCATGCCCGGCGGCACCGGCTTGAACGGCGGCAGCCCCGACGGATGGCCGCCGAGGCTGTCGAGCTGATGGATCGTGCCGGTCTTCGCCTCGTAATAGAGCATGGTGACGAGGCCGGCATGGTTGGTCATGAATGGCTCGACCGCGGCCTGCACCATCGCGCCGGCGATCACCGCGTCGGCCGCGTTGCCGCCGCCCGCCAGCACCTTCATGATCGTCTCGGTGACGATCGCGCTGTCGGTCGTGACGGCGGCCTTGAGCCCGGTGATCGGCTGCTTGGGGCCGGGATCGACGATATAGCGGCGTGTATCGGTCATCGGGTCATCCTTTCCTGCTTGATGGTCAGAGCACCACGGTCTTGTTGCCGTTCTGGAAGATGCGGTGTTCGGCGTACCAGCCGACGGCGCGGCTCAGCACCGAAGCTTCGATCTCGCGGCCGATCGCGACCATGTCGTCCGCGGTCACCGCATGGTCGACGCGGCGCGCGTCCTGTTCGATGATCGGCCCTTCATCGAGGTCGGCGGTGACGAAATGGGCGGTCGCGCCGATCAGCTTCACGCCGCGGGCATGCGCCTGATGATAGGGTTTGGCGCCCTTGAAACTCGGCAGGAAGCTGTGATGGATGTTGATGCAGCGCCCGGCGAGGCGCGCGGAAAAATCGTCCGACAGGATCTGCATGTAGCGGGCCAGCACGGTGAGCTCGGCGCCGGTCTCCTCGATCAGCGCGAGGAAGCGGGTTTCCTGCGCATCCTTGCCCTCGCTCATCGGCAGGTGATGGAAGGGGAGGCCGTGCCATTCGGCCGTCTTGCGCATCGTCTCGTGGTTCGAGACGATGCCGACGATTTCGATCGGCAGTTGGCCGATCTCCTGCTTGTGGATCAGGTCGATCAGGCAATGCCCGAATTTGGAGACCGCGACCAGCACGCGGACCTTCTTGCCGAGGTCGCGAATCTCCCAATCGAGCGCGAGCCGATCGGCGACCGGTACGAAAGCGCGGCCGAGCGCGCCGGCCTCCACGGCGCTGGCAAGCTCCATCCGGCAGAAGAAGCGGCCGGTGTCGCCGTCGCCATAGACCGCGGCGCTACGAATGTCGCAGCCACACGCGGCGACGAGGGGCGTGACCTCGGCGATGATCCCGGGGCGATCCGGCGCGCGAAAACGCAAGACGAACCGGTTGGTCATTGCACCGGCCTCCGGGGACCGTCGGGCTCGGACAGCATGCGTGCGGCATAGCCGGCCATCGTCTGATCGACGATGATGCGGAATTGCGGACCGTCCATGCGATCCGGCAGACGGGCGATGAACATGCTGGTATCGCCGAGCAAGGTGCGCGCGACGCCGCCGACGGGAAAGGCGCGATCGCCGGCGTCGAGCGGGCTGACCGTAGCGATCGCGGTCCGCGCTTCGGCGCCGCTCAGGATGAAGGCGGTGCGGCCGTGGCTGATGTCGATCGCCAGTGCGAGATCGCCGTCGGCCCTGGCCAGCACTGCGGCGACTGCGGCCTGCGGCCCCGTCACCAGCCATTCGCCGGGCGCAAGCCAGGCGAAGGTCGCGCCGTCATGGTCGATCTGGCGGCGCGGGGGCGGCGGCGCGACGCCGAACAGGGCCGTGAAATCACGGGCAAGCAGGCGAATCTTGCCGATCGCAAGTGCGTGATCGAGCGCGAGAGCACAGCCGTCGCGGCGGAAATCGGGATTGAGCGGCTGAGTTAGTGCCAGAGCCTGTCGGGATATGCGATCAGCCATCGCGATGCTCCCCCTGCGGATCATAGAAGTGAGGATCGACGATCCGCGCCTCGCGCCATTTGCCGAGATCCCACACCCGCACAGCCTGCCCGAGCCGGGAGGCGCCCCTCGCCACCAATCCCATCGCCACGGGCCGTTCCAGCGTCGGCGAGAAGGCGCTGGAGGTGATCCACCCTTCGGAGCCGCCCGGGCTGACCGCATCGGCCGGCAGGACGTGCGCGCCGGTTTCCAGCGGCCCCTTGCCGTCGGTCACCTCGATGCCGACGAGTTGGCGGCGATCGTCGCGTGTGGCGTCGGGGCGCATCGTCGAGCGGCGGCCGATGAAATCTGCGGCCTTTTTCGCCATCGCCGGGCCGAAGCCGACGTCTTGTGGATAGGTGGTGCCGTCGGTGTCCGATCCGACATGGAGAAAGCCCTTCTCGATCCGCATCACCATCAGCGCTTCGACCCCGAACGAGGTGATGCCGTGCGCTTCTCCCGCCTGCATCATAGCGGTCCATAGCGATGCGCCGTAGCGCCACGGCACCGCGACCTCATAGGAAAGCTCGCCGGTGAAGCTGACCCGTTCGATCCGCGCCGGAACGCCGCCGACCAGCCCTTCGCGATAGGCCATGTGCGGGAAGGCGTTAGCCGAAAGGTCGATATCGGTGCCGACCGCCGCCAGCACCGTGCGCGCCTTTGGCCCGGCAAGGTTCATCACCGCCCAGTGCGTGGTCACGTTCTCGACCATTACCCGCAGCTGCGGCCATTCGCACTGCAGCCATTCCTCGAACGTGTCGGCGATCGCGCCGGCATGGCCGCTGGTCGTGCCGACCAGGAAGTGATCGTCGGCGATCCGCGCGAAGACGCCATCGTCATGGACGATGCCATGCTCGTTGAGCATCAGGCCGTAGCGGCAGTGCCCGACCTTCAGGCTCCTGACCGCATTGACGTAGATGCCCTGCAGGAATTCGGCGGCGTCCGGGCCCTTGACCTCGATCTTGCCGAGCGGCGAGGCTTCGAACAGTCCGACCGCCCGACGCACCGCCAGCACTTCGCGCGAGATCGCCTGCGCCTCGCTCTCGTCCGCGCGCCGATAGCAGGCGGGGCGCAGCCAGCCGCCGTAAGGCTCCATTTGCGCGCCGAGACCGACCTGGTCTTCGTGCGCGGCGCCGCGGGCGAGCGGCATCAAATCGCCACCGACCGAGCGGCCGGCGAAGCTGCCGATCGTCACCGGGTCGAACGGCGGCCGGAACTTGGTGGTGCCGATCGCCGGCGCGGGCTTGTCGAGCAACGAGGACAGGACATGGATGCCCGAGACGTTCGACGTCTTGCCCTGATCCGACGCCATGCCCAGCGTGGTGTAGCGCTTGAGATGCTCGACCGACCGGAAATTCTCGCGCGCCGCGAGCTGGACGTCGGCGACGGTCACGTCGTTCTGGAAGTCGAGCCATGCCGTTTGCGCGGCAAGGTCGCCGTCGGCGAAATGGCGGCCGGGGCCTACCGGCGACGATGGCGGCGGCGGGCACGTCTCGCCGCGCCCGGCGGCAGAGGCATGGGCAATGATCGCACCGGGATCGAAGATGCCGGCGCCGGCGCCGACGCTCGCCGTCGCCTGAGCGGCAGCCGCGGGCAAAAACGCCCTCAGCCCGTCATCATAAGCGAGCGAGCCCCCCGATTGCGAATGAAGATGCACTGCCGGATTCCAGCCGTCCGAGGTCAGCACCGTGTCGCAGGCGATCGTTTCCGTGGCACGGGCGGAGTCGAGCGCGCCGATGGCCAGCGCGGCGACACGCCGCCTGCCTTTCGCTTGTATCGGCGCCGCACCGCGAATCACTCGAAGGCCGGTCGCTTTGGCCTGTTCGGCGGCGGGACCGGGCTCGGCGCGGGAATCGACGATGGCGGCGATCGCGATCCCGGCCTCGTGGAGCGCGAGGGCGGTTTCATAGGCGCTGTCGTTGTTGGTGCAGACGGCGACCCGGCGACCGGGAAGGGCGGCATAGCGGCGCAAATAGGTTTGCGCCGCCGAGGCCAGCATCACGCCGGGCAGGTCGTTGCCGGCGAAGGCGATCGGCCGTTCGAACGCGCCGGTCGCGAAAATCGCCCGGCCGCAGCGCAGCTTCCATAATCGCTGCCGCGCGCCGTGGCGCTCGCGGGGAGGCAGATGGTCGGTCACCCGCTCGCTCAGTCCGACGAGGCCGTGATCGTAGAAGCCGAACGCCATCGTGCGGGTGCGGATCTCGACATTAGGCAAGCGGGCGAGCCGCGCCAGTGCGGCTTCGCGCCAGGCGAGCGGCGTCGCGCCCTCGATCGGTTCGTCGCTCGACAGCAGGCTGCCGCCCGTCACGGCATCGGCCTCGACGAGCAGCACGCGAGCGTCCGGCGTGGCGAGGGCGGCCGATTCGGCGGCGGCGAGACCGGCCATGCCCGAGCCGACGATCAGCACGTCACAATGATCGTAGCGATGCTCGTAGGCATCGGGATCGGGCAGCGACGGGGCGACGCCGAGCCCGGCGGCGTGGCGGATAGCGGGCTCGAACCAGCGCCAGTGCGGCCAGAAGAATGTCTTGTAATAGAAGGCGGCGGGAATGAAGCGCTTGAACAGCCCGTTGACGCTCATCGCGTCGAACGCGAGACTGGGGCACGCATTGACCGGGCCGGCGACGAGCCCGTCGTAAAGCTCGACCTGGGTCGCCTTGAGATTGGGAACGGTGACGTCGCCCGCCTCAAGCTGCACGATCGCATTGGCCTCTTCGAGGCCGGCGCCGAACAGCCCGCGGGGGCGATGGTATTTGAAGCTGCGCCCGACGATCGACACACTGTTCGCCAGCAGCGCCGAGGCGAGCGTGTCGCCGGCGAACCCCTGATAGCTTTTGCCTGCCCAGCGGAAACTCAGCGGACGGCCGCGGTCGATCGTCGTCCCGCCGGAAGAGCGCCGAAAGCCGCTCATGCCGCGCTTTCCGGCCGCGCCGAACCCATCGGATAGACCGCCAGGATGCGGTGGCTCACCGTGTCGCGCGCGACGTTGAACCAGCGGCGGCAGCCGGCGGCGTGAAGCCAGCGTTCGCGATGCTCGGCCTTGGGATTGGTGCGGTAGAATAGGTAGTCGGCCCATGCCTCGTCCGACACCTCGCCGTGCGGCCCGGGCCGTTCGATGTGGGATTCGCCGCCGCAGCGGAATTCGACTTCGGATCGCGGGCCGCAATAAGGGCAATCGATCAGCAGCATGTTTGTCGAACCTTCAATGCGCGATGCCGTTGGCGGCGGCTTCGTCGATCAGCGCGCCGCTCGTGAAGCGGTCGAGGCCGAAATCGGCGGTGAGCGGGTGCGACGTGCCAGTCGCCATGATATGCGCGAGGCACCAGCCGCCGGCCGGGATCGCCTTGAAGCCGCCGGTGCCCCAGCCGCAATTGACGTAGAAGCCGCCGAGCGGCGTAGCGCCGATGATCGGTGTGGAATCGTGCGTCACGTCGACGATGCCGGCCCATTGGCGCAGGAAGCGCATCCGTGAGAAAGCCGGGAACAGCTCGACGACGCCGGCGGCGGCGCGTTCCATCCAGGGCAGGCTGCCACGCTGGGCGTAGGAGAGGAACAGGTCGAGCCCCGCGCCGATCACCAACTCGCCCTTGTCCGACTGGCTGAGATAGGTGCCGGTCGCCGGCGACAGGACGACGGTGTCGAGGCACGGCTTGACCGGCTCCGAAACGAACGCTTGCAGCGCGTAGGAACTGATCGGCAGCCGCACCCCCGCCTTGCGGCCGAGCTCGGTCGAATGCCCGGCCACCGCCATGCCGACGCAGTCGGCTCGGATCGTGCCGCGGCTGGTCCCGACGCCGCGGACATGGCCGCCGTCGATCAAGAAGCCGGTCACTTCGCAATTCTGGATGATGTCGACGCCGAGCGCCGATGCGGCGCGGGCATAGCCCCAGGCGACGGCATCGTGGCGGGCGCTGCCGCCGCGCGGCTGGTTCATGCCGCCGAGGATCGGGAAGCGTGGGGCGGGGTTGAGCCCCGGGATATGCCTGTGCACCGATTGGCCGTCATGAAACTCGGCATCGATGCCGTTGAGCAGCATGGCGTTGGCGCTGCGGCGCAGCATCTCGACGCCGTGACGGTCGTGCGCCAGCACCCACATGCCGCGCTGCGAGAACATGATGTTGTAATTGAGCTCGCGCGAAAGCCCTTCGTAGAGCTTGAGCGCGAATTCGAAAAAGGCCGCCGTCTGCGGGAAGAAATAATTGGAGCGGATGATCGTCGTGTTGCGGCCGGTGTTGCCGCCGCCGATCCAGCCACGCTCGATCAGCGCGACATTGCTGATGCCGTGATTGCGGGCAAGGTAATATGCCGTGGCGAGACCGTGACCGCCGCCGCCAATCACGACTGCATCGTAACGGGCTTTCGGATCGGCGTCGCGCCAGGCCGGCGCCCAACCGCGCTGGCCGTTCAGACCCTCCCGAATCAGGGATAGCGCGGAATAGCGACTCGTCACGCGACCTCCTCTCGTTTTGCTCTTTAATGCATAACTGAATTTTAGATGCAACGGGCGTTTTACCCGTCCTTTCACGAAAACCCGCTACGATGCGAACCTTTTTGGGCTGAACAACGTCATTGATAGTTTACTGTTATAAAAGCAATTATTTTCAAAATGCTCATGCTGAGAAAATTATCTCCGGCTAAATATGCACTATTGCATTTTTAAATGGATTCGGGAATAGTGTAGTTGCGTCGGGTGGTGATCGGAAACGCAAGCGCCCCTACGATGATGCAACGATGCTTGCGGCCGGTTCTTCCCTGCGGATCAGAGGGAGGTAGAGGATGCGGGCCAAACGGACTCTTCTTGCGAGCGCAGCGGCGCTGGCATGGACGGCAAGCGCGCAGGCGCAAACGACCCCGGCCGAGGCATCGCCCGCCGCGGCCGCCGATGCTTCGGCTGCGAATTCGTCGCAGGACATCATCGTCACGGCGTCGCGCCGCAACGAGCGCCTGCGCGACGTGCCGTCGTCGATCACCGCGCTCGACGGTGATAAGCTCAATGAACTCGGTGTGCGCGACACCACCGATTATCTGACGCTGGTGCCGGGCGTGAGCTTCCGCGATTCCGGAACGCCGGGCCAGGGCACCACGATCATCCGCGGCCTCAACACCGGCGCCCAGCAGATCACCAGCACCGTTGCGACCTATATCGACGACACGCCTTTTTCCGCCAGCGGTTTTCTGGCGGCCGGCTCGCTGCTCAATCCCGATCCGGACGTCGCCGATCTCGACCGGATCGAAGTTCTCAAGGGGCCGCAGGGCACGCTATATGGTGCGAACAGTCTGGGCGGACTGGTCCGCATCGTCTCGAAGAAACCCGACACCACCGCCTTTACGGGCTACGCGCAGGTCGAGGGTTCGACGACTGCGCACGGCGACGAGGGCTATGGCATCCATGCAAGCGTCAATGTGCCCCTCGTCACCGATCAGCTCGCGCTGCGAGTGAACGGCGTCTATCGTCGCATCGGCGGCTTCACCGACAATGTCTCGACCGGCCAGCAGGACGTCAACTGGTCGACGATCAAGGGCGGCAAGGCGTCGCTGCGCTGGACACCGGCGTCGAACCTGACGGTCGATCTGAGCGGCATGCTCCAGGACATCCACAACAACGGCGCCTCCGTCCAGATGAACGTCGGCGCCACTACCACGCCGCTTTACGGGCGCTATAAATATGCGTCGAACGTCGATACGCCGAGCGACATCCGCTATCGGCTCGGGTCGGCCAGCATCGACTATGATCTCGGCGCCGTGGCGCTGATCGCGACGGGATCGTACGCGCAATATCGCACCCACAATCTCAGCGACTATACCTACAGCTATTACGCCTACGCTCTCACCACGGCTTTCGCCGCGGTGCTGCCGGCGGACGGCAATGCGGTCGGCAACTTCTCGCCCAATATGGACAAGTGGACCGGCGAAGTCCGCGCCGTATCGAAACGGCTCGGCCCGATCGAGTTCGTCGCCGGCGGATTCTACACCAACGAGCACAATGTCTATGACACGACGATCATCGCAAAGGATGCTGACGGCGCCGATTTGCCAGGCACCTTCGCGCCGACCGGGACCCCCTTGAAAAATCTTGTCGTGACCCGGACGCTATCCGATTACGAGGAGGTCGCCGGCTATCTGAACGGCACCTTCTACATCACCGACAATTTCGATATCGGCGGCGGCGTCCGCTATGCGCACAACAATCAGACCGCCGCGACCGGCGCGCGGCCCGACGCCGACACGTTCTACTCTCCGCGGCCCCGACACGATTTCAAGTTCCATGATAGCGTGGCGACCTATCTGGCGACGGTCCGGTTTCGCCCCACCTCGCACGTCAGTCTCTATCTGCGCGCGGCGAGCGGCTATCGTCCCGGCGGCCCGCAGACCAACCCCAATCCGCCGGCGGGAGCGCAAACGACCGTCCGCCCCGACACGACCTGGAATTACGAGGGCGGCGTGAAAGCCAGCCTGGGTGCTTTCTCCATAGACGCGTCGGTCTATCACATCGACTGGGATGACATTCAGCTGAACACGCTGTCGGGCGGCGTGGTGCTCGGCGCCAACGGCGGCAAGGCCAAGGTCGACGGGTTCGAGTTGACGATGAGCGCGAAACCTGGCCCCGACACCACCTTCTCGGCCAATGTCGGCTATACCGACGCGCGCATGACCAAGGTGGATTCCGGCGTGCAAGCCTATCTCGGCGTGGTTCCTGGCGACAAGCTGCCGCTGACGCCCGATTGGTCGGTCGCGCTGCTGGCCGATCAGGGCATTCCGCTCAGCGGCGGCTTGAAGGGCGATATCGGCGCCACGTTGCGTTTCCGCGCCGATATGCCGAGTTCCTTTCCTGGCTCGCTCACCGATCCGAACATCAAGATCCCGAGCCTCACTACCCTCGATCTGCGCGCCGGCGTGAGTTTCGGGCATTTCGACGTGCAGGTGCGGGCGGAGAACGTGCTCAACGCATTCGGTTATTCGACGTTGGGCACGCCGCGGATCACCCCGACGCAACAAGTGCCGACCAGCGCGACGGTCATCCGGCCGAGAACCCTGGCGCTGTCGGTGGCGGCGCACTTCTGACGGGGGTGGCCGGGTTGCGGACCCGGCCGTTCGCTTTCGAACTGCACGAGGAGTCGGATTGCGGTGATCACCATCTTTGAAAATGCTCGCCTGTTCGACGGTGTTCGAGACAATGCGATCGGAGGCATGTCGGTTCTCGTAGAGGGCGATACGATCAGCGAGGTTTCGAAAACACCGATCAAAAGCCGGGATGCGCGGCGCATCGACGTTGCCGGCCGCACACTGATGCCCGGCCTGATCGACCTCCACATCCACGCTTATGCCAGCCATGTGAACCTGCAACTGGTCGAGGGGGCAGGGCAGGCATACAATGCTGCGCATGCCGCTCGCATGCTCGGTCATGCGCTCGATTGCGGCTTCACCACCGTGCGCGACGTCGGTGGCGGCGACTGGAGCCTCGCCGCCGCAATCGACGGCGGGCTGATCCGGAGCCCCCGCTTCTTTTATGCCGGGCGGGTTATCTCGATGACCGGCGGTCACGGCGACTTCAGGCCGATGCACCTCAGCCGACATGATCACGGCCTGTGCCAATGCGGCGAAAGCGGGGTGTTCAGCGTGCTCGCCGACGGCGTGGACGAATGCCTGAAGGCAGTGCGCGAGGAATTGCGGCAGGGCGCGCATTGCATCAAGATCATGGGATCGGGCGGTGTGGCCTCCCCCGCCGACCCGATCTGGATGAACCAGTATCGCGAGGACGAGATCAGGGCGATCGTCGGCGAATGTCGTGAACGACGGACCTATGTCTCGTCGCATTGTCATGGCGCCGAGGCGGTGCGCCGCTCGGTCGATTTCGGCGTGCGGGTGATCGAGCACGGCACGCTGATCGACGCGGCCACCGCTGCGCATGTCGCCGAACTCGGCGCCTATCTCGTCCCGACGATGGCAATCATCTGGGCGTTGATAGAGGATGGCGCAGCACTCGGCTTGCCGCCGGTCAGCCAGGAGAAGATCAAGGTGGCTTTTGCCGCGGCGATTGAGGGCATGGTCCATATGCGCGACGCGGGCGTCAAGCTCGGCTTCGGCACCGACCTGCTCGGGGAGACGTATCTGCGCGAAACCTCCGAATTCCGCATCCGTCGCGAGGTATTCGAGCCGATCGACATCCTCCGCCAGGCGACGTCGGGCTCGGCCGAGATCCTGATGCAGCAAGGGCGGCTGGGCTGCATCGCGCCCGGTGCGGCGGCGGACATCATCATCGTCGACGGCGATCCGCTCGCCGATATCGAGGTGCTGGCGCAACAGGGACGCAAAGTCGATCTCGTCATGCGCGACGGTGACATCGTGAAAGGAGCGTAGGGTGAGCAGCGACCGATCCGCGGGCGACATGCTCGCGCACTACCGCGCGGCCGAAGCCGTGCTCGACGCCACCGTCGAGCCACTGGTGCGCAACGAAGCGGTGGCGCCGCATTGGGTCGGCGGCTCGTCCTTCTGGTATCGGCGGCAACTCGCGAACGGGTGCGAATATTGCTGGGTCGAGGGCGACGGAACGGTCCGCCCGGCGTTCGACCATGAGGCCGTGGCCTCGGCGCTGTCCGCGTTGCTCGAAAGCGAGATCGCCGCGACGGCGCTCGATATCGAGGCAGTGGATCGCGCAGGCGCGGTCACCGTGCTGGTCGAGGGACGGCGGATCGTCGTCGGTGCGACGGGCGCAACCGACGCCGGACCGGTTCCCGCCACCATGCCCGGGGCGCTGGCGTCGCCCGACGGCGGTCGGCTGCTGATCGCGCGCGACCACGATCTCTGGCTCCGCGACGACGCGACGGGCGCGGAAACGCGGCTGACCGATGACGGCGAAGAGAATTATTCATGGGGCCAATATCCCGATTCGGGATTGCTCGCCGTCGTCCGTCGGCGGAGCGGCGGCCTGCCGTTCGCGCCGTTCGGGTGGTCCTGGTCGCCCGACGGCCGTTATCTCGTCGGCGGTCGCGTCGACGAGCGACATATCGACCCCTATCCCTTTGTCGAGCTGGTGCCGCAGGACGGCGGGGTCAGACCGCGCGCATGGTTCATCCGTCAACCGCTGGTCGGCGAGCGAGCCGCCGCGTCCGAAGCATGGGCGATCGACAGCGCGACCGGGAGCAAGGTCCGGCTGAACCTGCCCGATAGCGGCGGCCTGCTCGAACCGCTCGGCTGGTCGGCGGACGGCAGCGGCTTCTTCGCGGCGATCCAGTTCGCCGAGGGGCGCGTGCTCGGCCTGTTCAAGGTCGACGTCACGACCGGAGAAGCGTTCGAGATCGTCGTCGAGCGGTCCGATGGCTATGTCGGCTCGAACGCCGATCTCTACAACCAGCCCAATATCCGGATCCTCGCCGGCGGGCAGCAAGCGGTCTGGTTCTCCGAACGGTCGGGCTGGGGCCATCTTTATCGCTACGATTGCGAGACGGGCGAACTGCTCAACGCGATCACCGCCGGTGACTGGCTGGTGCGCGATATCCTGCATGTCGACGAGGCGAATGGACGGCTTTTCTTCACCGCCTCGGGGCGTGAGCCCGGCAATCCCTATTATCGCCGGGTGTATCGGGTGAATTTCGACGGCAGCGGCCTGACGCTGCTGACGCCTGACGACGCCGACCACACGATCGATGGCACGCCGATCGCGTTGCTCGCGCGCCTTTACGGCGTGCCGACGCCCGCGCCCGCCGTCTCCCCCGACGGATCGGTGTTCGTCGAAAACCACTCGACCGTCGAGGCGCCGGGGGCGAGCGCGCTGCGCTCCGCCGGGGACGGATCGGTGCTTGCCGAACTCGAGCGCGCCGACGCCAGTGCGCTGTTCGCGACCGGCTGGCAGCCGCCCGAGCCGTTCGTCGCCAAGGCCGCGGACGGCATCACCGATCTTTACGGCGTGATCTACCGCCCCGCTGCCGGATCGGCACTGCCGGCGCCGGTCATCGACGGCATTTACGGCGGACCGCAAGTGACGGTGACGCCGCGCAACTTTCGTGCTGCGCGCAAGAGCCTGGGTGGGTATGGCCGCGCGGCGCTGACCAAGCTGGGCTTCGCGGTGGTGGTGGTCGACGGGCGCGGCACGCCGCAACGGTCGCGCGCCTTCCACGACGTCGGCTTCGGCAACTTCGCCGACGTCGCGCTCGACGATCATGTCGCGGTCCTGCAGCAAGTCTGCGAACGCGACGCGACGCTCGATGCGGACCGTATCGGCATCTACGGCCACAGCTTCGGCGGCTACACCTCGGCGCGCGCGATCCTGCGCCACCCGGACATCTACAAGGTCGCGGTGTCTTCCGCCGGCAGCCACAGCCTGCATTCGATGTATGCGCAGGTCGCGACGTATGGCGCACCGCCGGATTATGGCGACGGTGTGCGGCTGCGGCCCGATATCCGCGCGGTCCCGGAAAATTACCGCCAGCTCGATACGGGGGTCTATGCCGCGAACCTGCGCGGCAAGCTGCTGCTCGCTTATGGCGACATGGACGAGAACGCCTATCCCGCGGCGACCCTCCAGCTCTACGACGCGTTGATCAAGGCCAACCGTAGCCCCGACCTGCTGTGCATGCCCAACCGGACGCACGGTTTCGCCCATGAGCCTTATTATGTCCGGCGCCTGTGGGATTATTTCGTCATCCATTTGCTCGGGCAGACGCCGCCACAGGATTATCTGATCGGCGGTTCGGGTGGCGCGGGCGGGTTCGGATGACCGCTTTGGGCGCCCGACGGCAGAGACCGCCGTCTCATTGTCCGGTCTTGCGGCGATGGCGAGCGGCATCGCGAGCGCATATTGATCGAAAGGCTGAAGCGGCGGATTCCTCCTCCGCTACCAC
>Ga0164242_10002695_pt1 | contig 20506 bp, 19 predicted proteins | sample OricomgcompostMG_FD_108783 | JGI IMG/M metagenome (GOLD analysis project Ga0164242, IMG submission 108783) | Miracle-Growth compost microbial communities from Emeryville, California, USA - Original compost - Miracle growth compost (MG) ... | reverse complement strand
CGCCGATCGATTCCAGCTGGCTGACAAACACGCGCGACGCCACCGCAATCACCGCCAGGGCCGCCACCGTCTGCGCCACCACCCAGCGCAAAGCCGGCTCCACGTGGCCCGGCCGGAATTTCAGCGGCTCCAGCGTTTCGTCATCCGGGGCGCTGTCGTCACTGCGCATCTCGCGCCATACATACAACGCGTAAGCGACCAGAAACACCACGCCCAAGGCCGGCTTTAAGGCGAAAGCAACCAGCCCCAACCCCACCTTGATCACGAAAATCGCCAGGAACCATGATTGGTCGCGGGCCAGGCGCCGGTGATCGACGCGGACGATCCGATCGGTTCGCTGCAGCCGATGCCGGTTGAACCACAATGCCGCGCCCACGACGGCGTAAGCAATCGTGGCCAGTACCAGCGGTCCGCCCATGGCGGCGCCGACACCGATATCGCGCGCCGATTGAGTCTTGCCGAAGATGACGGCGACGAAGGTCACCGCGCTTTCCGGCAGCGCGGTACCGAAGGCGGCCAGCACGGTGCCGGTGGCCGTGGCGCCCAGATCGAGCTTGCGCCCGAACCATTCCACGCCGTTGACGAAGTATTCGCAGGCCAGATAGATGGCCAGCGCCGAACCGAAGAACAGCACACAGGTAAGCAGCATGGGTACCAACGAAAAGCCGGGCGAGCGGAATACCGATGGCTCAACGACACCGCTCGCCCGGCCGGGTAAGCATGTCGATGGCCAAAGGTCTCGCCGGGCGACACCGACGCCTGAGGGCACCGGCGGCTGTTCGTACCATGGCGCCGAAAACGCGGCGACCAAGTCTGTTGATGCGAACGCCTCAGGGGAAACGAGGCTGGCTACTCCCCAATGACAACGCGCGAATGCTAGCGGCAACGGTCAAAAGCCACAAGCCAACGTGTCTCACTGCAACGTCACTCGTGATGCGGCGGTGCGGTCGCCTGCCGCGGCGAGGCAATCACGTCGTCGATCTGCCAATGGCCGGCCGGGCGGCTGCTCAACCAATGCGCTGCCTGCAATGCACCGCGCGCGAAAATCGAGCGATCCGTGGCGCGATGCCCCAGTTCCACCCGTTCGCCCTGGCCGATCAACAATGCGGTGTGTTCACCCACGATGTCACCGCCACGCACCACCGCGAAACCGATGCTGCCTTCGGCGCGCGGACCAGTCTGGCCTTCGCGGCTGTAGACGGCGGCGTGATCCAGCGTGGCCTTGCGCGCTTCGGCGGCGGCATGGCCAAGCGCCAGCGCCGTGCCCGAGGGCGCGTCCTGCTTGCGATTGTGATGAGCCTCCACAATCTCCAGGTCCCAGCCCGGCAACGCCGCCGCGGCATCGCGCAACAAGCGCGTCAGCACCGCCACACCCAGGCTGAAATTCGCGGCGCGCAACAGCGCGATCCGCTGGCCGGCCTGCGCCAGCCGTGCCTCCATGGCAGCGTCAAGGCCGGTAGTGCCGCTGACCAGGGCGATGCCGTGGGCCAGGCAATGGGTGAGCGCGCCATCCAGTGCGGCCGGACCACTGAAATCGATCACCACATCCAGCGCCGGTGCATCGGCCCAATCGTGCGCAAAACGCAACGCGCCGCCAGGACGGACATTTACCGGCTGCCCATCATCCGCCGAGCCCGGCGACACCACCGCATGCACCAGCTCGAACCGCGGGTCGTCGCGAAGCAGCGCGAGCAGCGCGCTGCCCATACGACCGGAAGCGCCGTTGATGGCGAGGCGGATCGGTGGCGTCGTCATGGCGAACGTCCTTGGCATGATGAAATGGAAGGTAGGGCGCGCCGTTTGCGCCCGTGGCGGTGAACGCGATTACGAGGTTACCCGCGACCAGAACTGACGCACGCCATCGACCCAGGTCTTGGCGCGCGGCATGTGCTTCTCGCCGTCGCCGTCATCGAAGCTGGCTTCCAGTTGCTCCAGCAGTTCACGCTGCTGACGCGTGAGACGTATCGGTGTCTCGACCACGACCTTGCAGATGAGGTCGCCATGACGGCCGCTGCGTACGGATTTGACGCCGCGACCGCGCAAGCGGAACTCCTGTCCGGTCTGGGTTTCAGGCGGAATGCTGATCGGCACCTCGCCTTCCAGGGTTGGCACGGGCAGCTCGGCGCCCAGCGCCGCATGCGAGAACCGGATCGGCAACTCGCAATACAGGTCGTTGCCTTCGCGCTGGAATATCGCATGTTCGCGCACGTGCACTTCCACGTACAGATCGCCGGCGGGTGATCCGGCCGGGCCGGCTTCGCCCTGCCCGGTCAGACGGATGCGGTCGCCGTTGTCGACACCGGCGGGGATCTGCACCGACAACGTGCGGGTTTCTTCCAGACGGCCCTCGCCGTGGCAGGGCTTGCATGGCTTCTCGATCGCCTGGCCCGTGCCGCCGCAATGCGGGCACGCCTGCTGGATCGAGAAAATGCCGTTCTGCATGCGCACCCTGCCATGGCCACGACAGGTCTTGCACTGGCTCACCTTGCCGTCTTCGGAACCGGTGCCGTTGCAATGATGGCAGTTGACCTGGGTGGGCACCTCGATCTGGCGGCTCACGCCGAAGACGGCCTCCTCCAGGTCCAGCTCCATGATGTAGCGCAGATCGGAGCCGCGCCGCTGGCGGCCACGACCGCTGCCGCCGAAGATGTCGCCGAAGATGTCCCCGAAAATATCACCCACGTCGCCGAAACCGGCACCGCCGCGGCCGCCCATGCCACCTTCGAAGGCCGCGTGGCCGTGCTGGTCGTACAGCGCACGCTTTTGCGCGTCCGACAGCACTTCGTAGGCCTCCTTGGCCTCCTTGAATTTCTCCTGCGCCGAGGGGTCGTCCGGGCAGCGATCCGGGTGGTACTTCATGGCCAGACGGCGAAAGGACTTCTTCAGATCGCCTTCGACCGCGGTGCGCTCGACACCCAGGACTTCGTAGTAATCACGCTTGCTCATTCATCTATCCGCAACCTGTTTGACTTGCCATCGCCCGCACGTGGCGGACCATGTCCCGCTCAGCAAACAGCCCGCCCCGCGGGAAAAACCTGCGGCGCGGGCTGCATCAATCGGCGGCGCCGACTGCCGGACGTTTATTTTTTCTCGTCGTCCTTGACCTCGGTGAACTCCGCGTCCACCACGTCATCGGGCTGGGCGGAGCCGCCACCGGGAGCGGCCTGTGCGCCGGCGTCGGCCGCACCGCCACCCTGTGCCGCAGCAGCCTGCAACGCCTGCGATACCTGCTCCAGCTTCTCGATCTTGGATTCGATCGCGGCCTTGTCGTCACTATCCTTGGCCTTCTCCAGGTCGGACAGCGCACCCTCGATGGTGCTGAGCTGATCCGGCGGCACCTTGCCGCCATGCTCCTTCAGCGCACCGCGGGTGGCGTGCACCAGCTGGTCGGCCTTGTTACGGGTGGCAACCAGCTCGTGGAACTTGCGATCCTCTTCCTTGTTGGCCTCGGCATCGGCCACCATCCGCGCGATCTCGTCATCGGACAGGCCCGAGCCCGCCTTGATCTCGATCTTCTGCTCCTTGCCGGTCTTCTTGTCCTTGGCCGACACGTGCAGGATGCCGTTGGCGTCGATATCGAAGGTAACCTCGATCTGCGGCATGCCGCGCGGCGCGGCGTCGATGCCGGACAGATCGAACTTGCCCAGCGACTTGTTGGCACTGGCGCGCTCGCGCTCACCCTGCAGCACGTGCACGGTCACGGCGGTCTGGTTGTCGTCGGCGGTCGAGAAGGTCTGCGCGGCCTTGGTCGGCACCGTGGTGTTCTTCTCGATCAGCTTGGTCATCACGCCGCCCATCGTCTCGATGCCCAGCGACAGCGGGGTGACGTCCAGCAGCAGCACGTCCTTGACAGTACCGCCCAGCACGCCGCCCTGGATCGCCGCACCCACGGCGACAGCCTCATCCGGGTTGACGTCCTTGCGCGGCTCCTTGCCGAAGAAATCCTTCACCGCTTCCTGCACCTTCGGCATGCGGGTCTGCCCACCGACCAGGATCACGTCGTTGATGTCGGAAACGCGCAGGCCGGCGTCGTTCAGCGCGGTGCGGCACGGCTCGATGGTGCGCTTGACCAGCTCCTCCACCAGCGACTCCAGCTTGGCGCGGGTCAGCTTGATGTTGAGATGCTTCGGGCCGGAAGCGTCGGCGGTGACATACGGCAGGTTCACGTCGGTCTGGTGGTTGGAAGACAGCTCGATCTTGGCGCGCTCGGCCGCATCCTTCAGGCGCTGCAGCGCCAGCGGATCCTTGCGCAGGTCGATGCCCTGCTCCTTGTTGAACTCGTCGACGAGGTAGTCGATGACGCGCATGTCGAAGTCTTCGCCACCCAGGAAGGTGTCGCCGTTGGTGGCCAGCACTTCGAACTGCTTCTCGCCGTCGACTTCGGCGATCTCGATGATCGACACGTCGAAGGTGCCGCCGCCCAGGTCGTACACGGCGATCTTGCGGTCGCCACCGGTCTTGTCCAGGCCATAGGCCAGCGCGGCCGCGGTGGGCTCGTTGATGATGCGCTTCACTTCGAGGCCGGCGATCTTGCCGGCGTCCTTGGTCGCCTGGCGCTGGCTGTCGTTGAAGTACGCCGGCACCGTGATCACCGCCTCGCTGATCGTCTCGCCGAGATAATCCTCGGCGGTCTTCTTCATTTTCATCAGCACTTTGGCGGCGATTTCCTGCGGCGCCATTTTCTTGCCGTCGGACGTCTGCACCCAGGCATCGCCATTTTCATGGGCCAGGATGCCGTACGGCACGATGTGCAGGTCCTTCTGGACTTCCGCGTCGGAGAATTTGCGGCCGATCAGGCGCTTCACCGCGTAGAAGGTGTTTTTCGGATTGGTCACGCTCTGGCGCTTGGCCGAGGCACCCACGAGCACTTCGCCGTCCTTGGTGAAAGCGACGATCGACGGCGTGGTGCGGTCACCTTCCGAGTTCTCGATGACTTTGGCGGTGCCGCCGTCCATGACAGACACACACGAATTGGTGGTGCCCAAATCGATACCGATGATCTTGCCCATGACTATGCTCCAAAATTTTCGGCGGTCAGCCGCCGCGACTGGTTTTCAGAATGGGGTTGCGCCCTGCCGATTCAATGGCGGCACATTCCCGGATGTGTGTGGATAATCGACGTGCCGGTCAGTCGCTCTGGGCCACCGCCACCAGCGCGGGGCGCAGCAGGCGGTCGTTGAGCACATAACCCTTCTGCAGCACGTTGACTACGGTATTCGGCATCGCCCCCGGGGCGTCGACGATGCTGACCGCGTGGTGGCGCTCCGGATCCAGCGCCTGACCCAGCGGGTCAATCTGCACGAGGCCATTGCTCTCGGCGATCTTCAACAGCGACTTCAAGGTGAGACTGATGCCTTCCCGGACGGAGGCAACGTCGCCGGTTTCCACTGCCAGGCCGCGTTCCAGTCCGTCATAAACCGGCAGCAGTTCATTCAGCAGTTTCTCGTTGGCGAAACGGCGCGCCTGGTCGAGGTCGCGCTGCATGCGGCGGCGCTGGTTATCCAGCTCGGCATGTTCGCGCAGATTGGCTTCGCGCAATTCCGCGTTGAGCGCCTGCTGCTCGCTCAATTGCAGCTTCAACGTCTCGATCTCGAGATTGCTGGCCTCAACATCGGGATTTTCGCCCTGCGCGTCGTGGGGTGCGTGCGGGTCGTTGTTGTGCATTTAAGAAACTCCAAAGCCTTGGCCATGGCTGGCGTGGCGGCCAACCGTCGGTGAATTCGCGGAAAACTCCGTCCCGCAGCGGTTATAAGGTCGTGGCAGCGCGATTCAAGGCGTCACTGAGCAATCCGGCGGTGGCCTTTACCACCGGGATCACCCGTTCATACGCCATCCGGGTCGGGCCGATGACGCCGACCGCCCCCAATACGCGCCCCTGCGCGCCGTAACTGGCGGTTACCACGCTGCACCCATCCAGTGCGGAAAAACCGGATTCCTCGCCGATGAACAGCCGCACGCCCGGCGCGCGGGCGCACACTTCCATCAACTGCAGCAACTCGTTCTTCTGCTGGAACGCGTCGAACAACTCGCGCAAACGCTGAAGATCGGCGAGTTCGGAGTATGCCATCAGGTTGGTCTGGCCACTGACCAGCACGTCGTCGCCGCCGGTCTGCGGCGCGAAAGACGCCGCGGCCAGCTCGACCGAACTGGCCAGCAGGCGGTTGAGCTCACTGCTGGTCTCGCGCAATTCGATCAGCAGCTGCGTGCGGATGTCGTCCAGTCGCAGGCCCGCAAACTGGCTGTTGAGGTAATTGGCCGCCTGCTCGAGTTCATGGCTCGCCAGCGGCTTGGCCAGCTGCACGATGCGGTTCTGCACCTGGTTGTCGGTAAACACCAGGATCACCAGCACGCGCGCATCCGGCAGCGGCACGAAATCGATGTGGCGCAGCGGGAAATCGGCCTGCCGCGGCACGCTGACCACGCCGGCGAAGCGGGTCATCGCCGAGAGCAAGGTGGACACGTTGCCGAGCAGGTCGCGCGTGGTGGTCGGTCCGGGCGGCAGCTCGCGCTGCAGGCGGATCATGTCCTCGTGCGGCAGCGGCTGCAGTTCGATCAGGCTGTCGACGAACAGGCGCAGTCCCCGCGGCGTCGGCACGCGGCCGGCCGAGGTATGCGGCGAGGCCACCAGCCCGGCGTCCTCCAGGTCGGCCATGATGTTGCGGATGGTCGCCGGGCTCACGTCCAGCCCGGACGACCGCGACAGCGTGCGCGACCCGACCGGCTCGCCGTCGACGAGGTATTGCGCAATCAGCGTGCGCAGCAGCCGCCGCGCACGCGCATCGAGGTCGTGACCGTAAGGGTTGATCATGTGCTGTTGCAGTCCCTGAGACCGCATAGAAATAAGGTCTGCGCCCGCGCATTGCAAGAATGGCCGGTCAAGCGACCCCAAGGCAGTCGTTTGCAGGCTGGCTCCCTTTACAATCGCCCGATCCCCTAACGGCTTGGCTTATGCTCACCTCGCTCTATGTCCGCCAGTTCGCTGTCGTCGAAAAAGCCGAGATCGCATTCGGCCCCGGCCTGACCGTGGTCAGTGGCGAAACGGGCGCCGGCAAGTCGCTGCTGGTCGATGCCCTGATGCTGCTGGCTGGCGCCCGCGCGGATAGCGGCATGGTGCGCGCCGGCAGCGATCGCGCGGAGCTGGCAGCGGAATTCGACCTGTCGTCGCTGTCCCAGGCACGCGAATGGCTGCAGCGCGAAGAGCTGGACGAGGATGGCGCCTGTCAGTTGCGTCGCGTATTGCGCGCCGAAGGCAGCTCGCGGGCATGGATCAACGGCCGCCCCGCCAACGCCCGGCAGCTGGGCGAGATCGCGGAGTTGCTGGTGGAGATCCACGGCCAGCACGAGCACCAGGCACTGCTTTCGCGCAGCCATCAGATGGCTTTGCTGGATGCCTATGCCGGCCACGATGCACTGCTGGCGCAGGTGCGCGACCGGGCCACGCAATGGCGCGAACTGGGCGCCCGCGCGCGCCGCCTCAGCGGCGGTGAAGACCGCGATCAACGCATCGAACTGCTGCGCCATGAAATCGCCGAACTGGAAAAATGGGCGCTGCCAGCCGCCGCGCTGGCCGATCTCGAAACCAGCCACAAGCGGCTGGCCAATGCCGGCCGTCTGGCCGAAGGCGCCTCCGGTGTGGTGGACCTGCTCGATGGTGAGGGCGAATTCGCGCTGCGCCGGGCGCTGGGCCGGGCCCAGGCGGAACTGGGCAAACTCGTCACCCTCGACGAGCAGTTGACGCCGCTGCTGGAGTTGCTCGACAACGCGGAGATCCAGCTGGGCGAGGCGGTCGACGGGCTTGGCCGCTACGCGCAGGACGTCGACCTGGACCCGGACCGCTACGCCGAGGTCGATACCCATATCGCGCGCCTGCACGAACTCTCGCGCAAGCATCGGCTGCCCGTGGCCGAGCTGCACGACAAGCTGGCCGGAATGCAGGCCGAACTGAGCGAGCTCGAAGGCGCAGGCGATGCGCTGGACAAGCTCGATGCACAACGGCACCAGTTGCAGCGCGAGTACAGCGAGGCCGCCGATCGGCTCAGCCGCTCGCGTGTCGACGCGGCCGCGCGGCTCGGCCAGGAAGTAGGCGCGCTGATGAGCGAACTGGGGATGGCCGGCGGTGTATTGCGCGTGGAGCTGGAACCGGCCGCCGGCAGCGAGCCCGACCCGCTGGGCAACGAACGCTGCGAACTGCTGGTCAGCGCCAATCCCGGCCAGCCGCCGCGGCCGCTGCGCAAGGTAGCCTCCGGCGGCGAACTGGCGCGCATCAGCCTCGCCATCGAAGTGGCCACCCTGGGCAACGACGCCGTCGGCACCATGGTGTTCGACGAGGTCGACAGCGGCATCGGCGGCGCGGTCGCCGAAGTGGTCGGCCAGAAGCTGCGTGCACTGGGCATGCAGCGGCAGGTGTTGTGCGTCACCCACCTGCCGCAGGTGGCCGCCCAGGGCCATGCGCATTTGCGCGTCAGCAAGCGCAGCGAGGGGGATGCCACCTATACCCACATCGAGACGCTGGATGCCGCCGGCCGTCGCGATGAACTGGCCCGCATGCTGGGCGGCGTGGAAATCACCCGCGAAACACGGGCGCATGCGAAGCAGATGCTGGAGCGCGGCCAGACCACGGTGAAGTGAGGCCGGTTTCGGGGTAACGCTGCAGCACTGAACCGGAACGGTCCGGCGCTGACGCCTCAACGAAGCTGACTATCCTTGCTGCCGCGGCGGTTGAAGATCGCCGTGCTGGCCTGCTCCTTGTCGTGCAGTTCCTGACAGGCCACGCACAGGCGCACACCGGGCACGGCGTTGCGGCGCGCCTCAGGGATCTCCGCGTCGCATTCCTCGCAACGCAATAGCCCCGGGCCCTTGCGCAATTGCCGCCGCACACGCGACACGGCATCGTCGACCGTGGCATCGATCTGATCCTGCACCGCGCCATCGCCTGCCCAACCGGTTGCCATGATTGTCTCCTGATTGCAGAGATGCCCCGAGCATAACCGCGCAGGGATGAATGCCGCGGCGATCACGCGTGAAGAGCACTGTCCTTCGACCTTGCCGCGCCGTTGGCGACGGCCGCTTCACGACGGCTGCACGCCACGTTGCACCGCTTCGGTCCACGGTGACTCGCGCCGCGGCCGCACGCCGCGAGTCGCCGCGCCCGCCAACGGAGATCCGCATGAAACGTTTCGCCCTGTACGCCGCCAGCACCCTTTGCGTGTCGCTCGCCGTTGCCGCTTGCGGCCGTGACCACTCCGCAGCCACCTCCGACAGCGCGCCCGCGTCCGCGGTGACCGCACCGGCCACCGGTACCACCTCGTTACAGGCGGTTTCCAGCCGACCGACGCTGACGCGCGGCGATCAGGATTTCGTCGCCAGGGCGGCGGGTGACAACGGTTTCCAGATCGCAATGGCACGCCTTGCGCTGGAGAAATCGCAAAACTCCGCCGTGCGGAAACTGGCACAACGGATTACCGATGACCACACGCGGATGAACAACGAGCTGGCCGAGATCGCCACCCGGCGCGGCACCGCCCATGAATCCACGCCGGTGCCCGTGAAGCGTGCCGAGCAATTGCAAAACGACCTGGGCCGGCTCGGCGGCGAGGCGTTTGACCGCGCCTTTGCAGGCGCCATGGTGAACGATCACCACGACGCCATCGAGCTCTTTTCGAAAGAGGCCAACGAGGGCAAGGACGACGACCTGCGCGCCTTCGCTCGCAAGGAACTGCCTGCGCTGCAAGCGCACCTGGCGATGGCCGAAGCGCTGAACAAGGGACCGCTGCCCGACGCCACAGGCAGCACGGGCCCGGGCAAGTAACGCAGAGGGGTTCACCTTCGACGCACCGAACACGCGGCGAATGCGACGGTGTCGGTTCGCCGCGGACCGTGGCGACGCCTTTTCACCACTCTCATCCAGGAGACAGAATCATGCCATCACAATCAACCACCACCACCGACCACGACGAAATCCGCGAATGGGTGGAGCAACACGACGGCAAACCGGCCTGCGTGCGCGGCACTGGCTCCGACCATGACATCGGCATCCTGCGCATCGATTTTCCCGGCGGTGCCGGCGAAGACGAGCTGAAGCACGTGAGCTGGGATCAGTGGTTCGAGAAGTTCGACGCCAGCGGCGTGGCCTTTCTCTACCAGAACGAAAAGACCAACGGCGACGACAGCACCTTCTTCAAGCTGGTGAACCCCGAAGGCTGAACACGGCACGGAAGCGCGGTAACGCAGCATGACATCGACCAGGCCGGTTGCCACCACCGGCCTGATCTTTCTGGCGAGAACTTCCGGTCTAGCTGGCGCGCGCCGCGCGGCGCCGCTTCCACACATAGGCGGCGCCCAGCAGCAGAAACCACACCGGGCTGGCCAGCAGCGCTTCGCGGGTATCGGTCTGCAGGGTAAGCAGCACGATGACGAACGCGAAGAACGCCAGGCACACCCAGCACATCACCACGCCGCCGGGCATCTTGTATTTCGACGCCTGGTGCAACTGCGGCCGCTTGCGGCGGTAGGCCATGTAGGCGCAAAGAATCAGCGACCACACGAACATGAAAAGCACCGCCGCCAGCGTGGTCACCAGCGTAAAGGCCGTGACCACGTCGGGGATCACGTAGACCAGGGTGGCGCCCAGCAGCAGACAGAAGCAGGAAAACAGCAGGCCCAGCGACGGCACGGCCGCGCGCGACAGCCGCGCAAAAACGCCCGGCGCGTGATCCTCCTGCGCCAGGCCATACAGCATGCGGCTGGTCGAAAAGATGCCGCTGTTGGCCGAGGACGTGGCCGAGGTCAGCACCACGAAATTGATCAGGCTGGCGGCAGCCGGGACGCCGGCCAGCACGAACAGTTCCACGAACGGGCTCTTGCCCGGCTCCACCAGATGCCACGGCGTCACCACCATGATCGCCAGCAGCGCCATCACGTAGAAGATGATGATGCGCACGGGAATCGAGTTGATCGCCTTGGGCAAATTGCGCTCGGGGTCGGCCGTCTCGGCGGCGGTGGTGCCGACCAGCTCGATGCCCACGAAAGCGAACACCGCGATCTGGAACCCCGCGAAAAATCCGCCCAGCCCCTTGGGGAAAACGCCGCCGTCGTTCCATAGATTGGCCAGCGCCGCCTTGTTGCCGGTCGGCGATTCGAAGCCCCACGCCACCAGCGCAAAGCCCGTGACGATCAATGCGCAGATGGCCACGATCTTGATCAAGGCGAACCAGAATTCCATCTCGCCGAACAAGCGCACCGTGGTGAGGTTCAGCGTCAGCAACAGCAGCACGCACAGCACCGCGGGGATCCACGGCGCCAGCCCCGGAAACCAGTATTGGGCGTAGGCGGCAATGGCGATCACGTCCGCGATCGCGGTGATGATCCAGCAGAACCAGTACGTCCAGCCGCAGAAAAAGCCCGCCCACGGTCCGAGCAGGTCGGTGGAAAAGTCGATGAACGATTTGTAGCGCAGGTCCGAAAGCAGCAGCTCGCCCATCGCCCGCATCACGAAAAACAGCATCACGCCGATGATCAGGTAGACCAGCACGATCGACGGCCCGGCCAGGCTGATGGTCTTGCCCGACCCCATGAACAACCCGGTGCCGATGGCGCCGCCGATGGCGATCAATTGCAGGTGCCGGTTCGACAGGCTGCGCCTCAGGTGATCGGGATGCTCCGTCAATGCGGTCATGCAGCGCGCCTCTGGCGTTCAGGATGCGCAAACATAGAAGAAACCCGGCGGCAAGGGAAATGGGCTGCCGGCCATCGCCGCGTCTTCACGCGCGCCCCGCACACTGCGAAACATGGCCGAACCGACGTCAACCCGCCCTCGCATCCGTTTGCGCATTGGCTGTGCCGGCTGGTCGATCGCCACCGCGCAGCAACCGCTGTTCGACAGCGGTGCCAGCCTGCTCGAGCGTTACGCGAGCCGTTTCGATGCGGTGGAAATCAACTCGTCGTTTTACCGCCCGCATCGGCCGCAGACCTACGAGCGCTGGGCCGCGGCGGTTCCTGCGGATTTCCGTTTCACGCTGAAGATGCCTCGAACCATCAGCCATCACGCACGGTTGCGGAAGGCCGAACCTCTGCTGGACGATTTCCTGGCACAGGTGGCGCCCATGGGACACAAGCTCGGCTGCCTGTTGCTGCAGTTGCCGCCCAGCCTGGCTTTCGACGGCCGCGTGGCCGACGCCTTCTTCAAGCGGTTACGCGCTCGTTGGAATGGTGGCGTGGCCTGCGAGCCGCGCCATGCCAGCTGGTTCGCCGGGCCGGCCGACGACCTGTGGCTGCGTTACCGCCTGGCCCGCGTCGGGGCGGATCCCGCGCCCTGCCCCGCGGCACGTCACGCCACCGGCGAACCCGCGCTGCGCTACTGGCGCCTGCATGGTTCGCCGCGCACGTATTACAGCGCCTACGACGACGACGCGCTGCATGCCGTGGCCACGCAGGTCAGCAAGGAAACCCCCGATGGCGCCGAGGCGTGGGTCATCTTCGACAACACCGCGCATGGCCACGCCATTCCCGATGCACTGCGGCTGCAGCAGTTGATGGCAGCGCCGGCGACGGAGAAACAGGTCCAGGCGCGCGCCGTTCGCAAACGCTCCCGCGCCTGATCGGTGGCTGCAACGGCGGAGCCGAGGGCTTCGGCCTCGCGATCGATCAGCTGTCTCGGCCATGCCGCAGCGGATCGGGCGCATGGGCTTCCCCTACCTCCGCTTCGGCCGGCGCAGGTTCCCAGCCGTAAACACTGCGACCGCCATAGCCGTGCGAATGGCGACGCTCTTCGGCGATCAATTGCTCCACCGATGGCCCATTGGCGTGGCGCTCCAGCCGGCGCGCCTGATCGTCCAGGCGCTTCAGCGCACCCAGCGCTTCCTCCCGGCCGAGCCTGGCATTCTGCACGGCGGATTTCAGCACACCGATGGTGTGGTCGTAGACACGCGTGGGCACCGGGAATGGGTGGCGATCCTTGCCACCGTGGGCCAGCGAGAAACGCGCGGGATCGGTGAAGCGGCATGGCGCACCGTGCAACACCTCGGCAACCATCGCCAGCGCACGCACGGTGCGCGCGCCCACGCCTGGCACCTGCAGCAAACCGGTGAAATCGCGCGGGCCGTTTTCCGCGGCGGCGGCCAGGTTGCCGTGCAGGCGCCGGGTCACCACGTCGCTGCCGCGCACGTCGTGGTGATCGGGCATGACCAGGTGCGGCAGCAGGCCAAGCTGGAACGGTGCGTCCAGGCCTCCGCCCGCGGGCACTTCCGGCTGGCGCTTGCGGCCACCCAGTCCTTCGTCTATCCGGCCCAGCTCGCGCACGATGCCATCCGGCCCCAGCGATTGCAGCAACGCGATCTGCGCGTTGCGCGAGGCCAGCGCGCGGCGGTCGGCCAGATTCACGATGCGTCCCTGTCCCGGCCCGTCGACGGCGGCGTGGGGATCGTCGACGAAGCTCTTCAGGTCTTCCGACAACCGATGGTAGCGACGCGCCTGTTTGCGATCGCCGTTCATGCCCTGCTGCACCACCACCCAATGACCGTCGTCGCTGACGATGAACCCATGCAGGTACAGGTCGAACCCGTCCTGCACCGCCGCGCTGTCCACCTTGGCGACCAGCCGGCTGGCCGTGCCCAGCGCCGATCCATCGAAGCCCACGCGCTCGCCGATGGCCAGCAACTCGGCCGGCGTGGCCCGCGAATGGCGCCCGCGGCCACCGCAGACATGAATACCCAGTTCGGCCGACAACGGCGCCAGCCCGCGCTTGAGCGCGCCGATGACGCTGGTGGTGATGCCCGAGGAATGCCAGTCCATCCCCATCACCGCGCCGAACGACTGGAACCAGAACGGATGCGCCAGTCGCCGCAGCAGCTCGTCGCGGCCGTACTCGTGCACGATCGCCGCGGCCATCAGCGCGCCCAACCGGGTCATCCGGTCCGCCAGCCAGCGCGGCACGCGGCCGCCGTGCAGCGGCAGGTCGGCGCTTCCGCCGCGACGCGTCACCGCAAAAGCCCCGCGGAACGATCGCCGCGCGTCACTGCCTAGCACGCTCCGCCGCCGAGGCCAGCTGCGCGGCCGGGCAATGCAGCAGGGCGGAGCGCGCCAGCCACGCCTGTGCGGGGTAATAGGCAAACACGAACTGGCCATTCTTCATCACGTCGATGATGGGACGCGCCACCGCGCTGCGCAGTGCGGGGCAACCCCAGCTGCGCCCCAACCGACCCATCGCCTTGTCCGCCGTCGCATTCACGTAATCGGCACCGTGCATCACAATGGCGCGATCCATGGCGGCATCGTTGAAGCCCGGCTCCAACCCCTCCATGCGCAATGAGTAACCGTTGTGGCCGATATAGGTGGCGCCGGTGACGAACAGGCCCACACTGGACGCGTGGCTGCCATCGTCATTCGAAAAATGCGTGGGCAGGTTGCCGCCGGAGCCGCTGCCGTGCGCCACCCATTCGCGGTACAGAAGCTCGTGGCTGTGCAGATCGAACACCCACAACCGTCGCTGCAGCGAGGGCATGCTGTAGTCGATCACCGCCAGCCGGCGCGCCGTCATCCCCACGCCACTGGCCTGGGCGCAATGCACCGCCGCAAGGGCCAGCGACAACACCTGCGGATCGACCGCGGGCGCCTCGCGCGCCAGACGTTGTGCCGCGGTCAGCGGTTTTGCGCTGCGCGGCACGAGTTGATCGGATGCGCGAGCCGGCGCCGCCAACGCGACGCCGCACGCGCACACGGCGAGCGCCAGCATCAGCGCCGACATGAAGGTTTTCAATGACATGGGACCAGTTTAGCGGATACGGGTTAACCATGTGTTGGGCCGTATTCGTCCGCCCGACCGGCCCCAAAGGTGACGGCGACACCGAAGCACCGGGCTACTACTGCCCGCCGATCCGACCGTAGGGATTGATCGGCCTGCTTTGCCACCAGTGTTTTTCCGGACCGAGCACGCCGATCTCGAAATGCAGGTGCGGCGCATCGGCGCTGGCGTTGCCGGTGCTCCCCACGAAACCGATCGGATCGCCCCGATGCAGCATCTGTCCCTCGGCCAACCCCTGCGCGTAGCGGTCCAGATGGGCGTAGTAGTAGACGACTTTTTGCTGCGGCCCGAACTGGTAGACCGTGAGCCCACCGCGCACGCTGTCGAACAGCTTCACCACTTCCCCGTCGTTCACCGCAACCACCGGCGTGCCGCGGGCGGCCATGATGTCGATCGCGTCATGCACGCCCCGCGCCTGGCGCGCCTGGGTGTAGGTATCCACCAGGTCCGCGGGTTTGACGCCCACCACCGGCATCAACAAGCCCGATATGGCGCTGGCGGGCAGGTCCGAAATATCGGGCGCCGCTTCGATGGCGGACGCCTGCGCGGCAGGCGCGGCTTCGTCCCGCACGATCGCCGTGGTCGCGGCGACCGGCGGGACGGTGGCTGCCGCCACCGGCGGTGGTGGCGCGTTCTTGGCGGCGGCGGCGCTTATGGCTCGCGGAGGACCGTCCTGCACGACGGCGGGAACCGTTCCCTGCCCGCCCAGGTTCAGCATGGCCACCACGGCGCACACCGCGCCCAGCACAAAACCGATCAGTACTTTCATGTCAGTTCTTCAAGGTGGCGGTCATGCCCGGCTTCACCGCCTGGGCCACTTCCTGCGCACTCCAGTTGGTGAGACGGATGCAACCGTGCGATTCGGTCTTGCCCACTTTCGACGGCTCCGGCGTGCCGTGGATACCGTAGTGGGGCTTGGAAAGTTCCACCCACACCACGCCGACCGGATTATTGGGCCCCGCTGGCAGGATGGCTTTGGAATCGCCGGCCCCGGCGTCCCAGAACAGCTTGGGGTTGTAATGGAAGGCCGGGTTCCTGGCCACGCCTTCGATCTTCCAGTCGCCGATGGGCAGCGGATCGTGCCTGCTGCCGGTGGATGCGGGGTACTGCGCCACGACCTTGCCGGCGTCATCCAGCAGCGCAACGATGGCGTCGGATTTGTCCACTACCACCTTGGCAATGACCGGCAACGGCGCGATGCCTTGCACGTTTGGCACCACCAGCGACTCGCCGGCCCGGCTGAAATCCTTGCCGGGGTTCAATTGCTTAAGCAGCGCGGGGCTGGCGTGGAATTTCTCGCCCAGCGCCTCCTGTGGCGAGGCGTAACCCAGCGCGTCCATCGCCGCCTTCGCCGCCGTATCCTCAGGTACGGGGCGGAACGGACCGGCAACGTCGTCGGGACCAAGGGTGACCTCGATCAGCGCCGGCGCGCGATCCTGATCCAGCGCCGCCCAGGTGGGCGCATCCATGTCGCCGGTTGTGGCAAGCCCGCGGCTGGCCTGGAAACCGACAATCGCGTGACGCAGGTTGGAACCATAAGCGCCGTCGATTTCCCCCGGCGAGAAACGGGCACGGTCCAGCAGGATCTGCGCACGCAATACCGCAGCGCCCTTGTCGCCGGTCCGCACCGGCGCCGCCAATGCGGCATCGTTGACCGCCGCGACGTCGAGCACGACCGGCACCGCATCCTGCTCGGCAGCCAGCGTTGGCGCAGCGATGGCAGCCAGCAGCGCGGCGAGAATCAAGCGGCGTTTTTCGATCATCGGCAAGCTTCCTCCTGTAGGAGATCAGAGCTTGCCGCAGCCTGCGTGAAGAACCATTGGCACTTCCAGCGCAGCGCTTGAGCCGAACAAATCGCGAAGCCCACGCCGACTGCCGCAGGTGAAAGCATCGAGGCGGGGATGTCGCTCGACCGGTGGGGCAGCGCCTACTTCAGCGCCCAATGCGCCAGCGGGATGTGGTGCGTCTGGCCCAGCAGACTGTGCACCAGCACGAACTCCTCCACCCGCCAGCTAATCGGGGCAACCTTTTCGGCAGCAATCACCCGGCGGTCATACGCCAGCGTAACGTGTGGCCTGAAACCCGACGCCACACATCGCCCCAGGCCTGCCTCGCGCAACCGGACGCCAAGCTCGGCCTGGAAAGCGTGCAACGGCTCGTTGCCGTGCTCTGCCGTCAGCACGAACGGCGATTTTTCCCGATGCGCGTCGAAACTGGTGATCTGATCGAAAACCACATCGAACGGTGCCGCCACGACCCGCGCCGCCGCGGCACGTGCCGCCTCGACGAAATCCGGGCGCAGGCCCACCGAATCGTCCAGGTGGAACAACGTGACGTGGAACCGCTCGGTCGCCAGCGGTTTGCCGCGCAAATCGTGGCGCGCGCATTGCGCGGCGGCGAAGGCGGCGAGCCTGTCGGCGGTATCGCGGTCAGGGAACGTCGCCAGAAACAGGCGGTCGGTGGCTACCGCCTGCGCAAACCCGGGGAATGATGCTTGTTGCGACATGTTCGTCCTTCGCCTGTTGCCACGCGCAGGGGCGCGCGCTCAGCGCTGCTTTGTCGATGGGCGGCCGAGGATAATCCATGACCGCGATGGCGATACGCCTGCACGTTCGACGTCGCTGCGCCCCACGGCAGCCCCGCGGTATTACAATGGCCATCCTTACGGAGACATGCTCTTGGCCAAGCCCAATTATTCATTCGAAAAACGCCAGCGCGAACTCGCCAAGAAGAAACAGCAGGAAGAAAAGGACGAGCGCAAGCGTCAGGCGCGCGAAGCGGAAAAAGCCGCGGCCGATACCGAGAGCAAAACCTCGCCCGACGAAAACTGATGCGTTGCGGTGCCGGCAGGTTGTCGGCCGATGGCATCGCTGGCAGACAAACTTCGCCGTCCTAGTGGCGCGATCGATCGGGACCGACAACCATCCACCGATCATGGCGAACGCGCCAGCCGAGCGTGGCGAAACGCGCTCCCAGAAAGCCGAAGACAAAGGCAGCCGTAAGCCAGCCGAGCCCTGCCGTTCCCGCGGGCGCGATGACGATAACGGCGACGGCCAGCGGTACGAAAACGGCCAGATTGATCACCCCTGCCACGGCGAGATAGCGAAGATCGCCCGCGCCGATCAGCACGCCATCCAGCACCCACACCACAGCGCCGATGGGAACCGAAAGACCGAGCATGACCAGGCTGGGCGGCAGCAACGCCAGCACGGTGGCCGCGCTGGTGAACAGACGTCCCAGCACGCCATTGCCGATCACCACCAACGCGCCGGATAGCAGACCGGCCAGCACGCCCCATTCCAGACACCGGCGCAGTACCGCCTTGACGCTGGCCCGGTCACCCGCACCCAGATGGCGACCGACCAGCGCCTGGGCAGCGATCGCCAACGCATCCAGCGCGAACGCGAGCGTGGCGAACAGCGTCATCACGATCTGGAAAGCCGCCAGTTGCGCCGAGCCCAGCCCGGTCGCCACATAGACCGCAAGCACCATCGCGATGCGCATCGTCAGCGTGCGCAGGAAAAGCCAGCCGCCCGCGGTCGCGCCCAACAACATGCCGGCGCGTCGCGGCCAGAGACTGGCGCCCTCGCGCCGCGCGTGGCCGCTCACCACCACAAGGTAAGCCGCCACCATCAGCCATTGCGCCCCGACCGAACCGGCCGCGGAACCCGCGATGCCGTATCCCATGCCGTAGATGAACCAGAAATTGAGCACGATATTGACGGCAAAACCGGCACCCGCCACGACCAGCGGCGTGCGGGTGTCCTGCAAGCCGCGAAGCAAACCGCTGGCCGCGAACACCAGCAGCATGGCCGGAATGCCCGCCATTGAAATGCCCAGATAAGTGATGGCCGCAGCGGACACCGCGGCATTCGCGCCGAACGCCACCACCAGCGCGGGCGTCGCCACCCAACCCGCGCCGGCCAGAACGATACCGAGGCCGAGCGCAAACCAGAGCCCATCGATGCCCACCGCCACGGCGCGGCGGCCATCTCCCGCACCCAACCAGCGAGCCACCGCCGGCGTGGTGTTGTAGGCCAGGAAAACCATCAGCCCGATGATCGTCTGGAGAATCGCGCCGGCCAGGCCAAGACCCGCCAGCGGTTCCTCGCCAAGATGGCCGACCATGGCCGAGTCCGCCAACAGAAACATCGGCTCGGCCACCAGCGCACCGAATGCCGGCAAGGCCAGACGAAGAATCTCGCGATCCATCGGTTGACGGTTGAAAACGTTGATGGGCTGGGCCTGACCGGCAGGATCGACAGCGCGCCATCGTACAGGCCCGCACTTTCCGCTGCCTGCGGGTGGACGAGGAAATGATTTCCAGGCGCGCCCTCTCCAACTTCCCTTTACACCGCAAGCCACGCGCTCAACTCCCTCCCCTGCTCGCAGGGGAGGGCTGGGGAGGGGTCCGCTTTTGATCTTCACCCAGCGTGCAATGAACAGCCCACCTCACTCACGCTATCCTGCCGGCGCCCTGCTCCAGCCAGCGGCCGCCACCGGTAACCCAAGGAGAACACCCCACGTGCCGCATTATTCCGGCCCCCTGCTCACGCGCCCCGTCGCCGAAGCGCTATGCGCGGCGCGCGACGCCGATGCCGATGAGTGGCAGGGCTCGCTGACGCTGGGTTTCACCCGAGACCATGTCCGGTTGTCGCCGCAAGGCTGGCAGTGGCGCGGACAACTCCATCCCTACCCCGGCAAGCTGAAAGACCGCACCATCTACTACCGCGATGGCGACGACTACGCGCCGGTGGCGCGCTTCTCCGGCTCACTGATCAAACTGGTGCCCACCGAGTGGGGCGCACCCACGTTCGAGATCGACGGCATCAAGATGCTGCCCACGTCGAAGGCCTCGCCGTTCGAGGACGCGCGCCGCAAGGTGGCCCTGGTCGAACCCGCCGGCAAGGTGGTGCTCGACACCTGTGGTGGCCTGGGCTATTTCGCGGCCTGCTGCCTGGAAGCCGGCGTGGCGCGTATCCATTCGTTCGAGAAAAACGCCGACGTGCTGTGGCTGCGCACGCTGAACCCGTGGTCGCCCGACCCGGACGCCGACACCAGCGCTGGTCGCCTGCTGCTGGCGCATGCCGACGTATCGCAGGCGATCGCCTCGTTCGCCGACGCCTCGGTCGATGCGGTGCTGCACGATCCACCACGCTTCGGCATCGCGGGCGAACTCTACTCGCAGGCGTTCTACGACCAGCTCGCCCGCGTGTTGCGTCGCGGCGGGCGGCTGTTCCATTACACCGGCAGCCCGAACAAGCTCACCAGCGGCCGCGACGTACCGCGCGAAGTGGAAAAGCGGTTGGAGAAAGCCGGCTTCAAGGCGCAATTGGCGCTGGATGGCGTGGTGGCTGTGCGCCGCTGAAAGCGAAAAGCAGCGATGAACCGCCGCTTTTCGACTTCGACTCCCGAAGATGCTCAGTCCGCGTTCGGGCGCATCCGGCTGAAGTTGACCGGCACCCACTGATAGGACGTGCCGGTCGTGCGCAGGTGGCCAAGGCCGGGGAACGGGATGTGCGCACCGGCGACCAGCGTCCTGTCCTTCGCCATCGCATTGAACACGCGGATGCGCGACGCCGCCGCTTCCTTCGGATCGCTGTCGAAGGAGATGGTCACGTTCGGATGATCGAGCTGGACCGCCGGAACATGGATGAGATCGCCCATCACCAGCAGCTTCTGCCCCTGACTTTCGATCATGTACGAGGT
>Ga0164242_10002694_pt1 | contig 20508 bp, 18 predicted proteins | sample OricomgcompostMG_FD_108783 | JGI IMG/M metagenome (GOLD analysis project Ga0164242, IMG submission 108783) | Miracle-Growth compost microbial communities from Emeryville, California, USA - Original compost - Miracle growth compost (MG) ... | reverse complement strand
TCGATGAAGGAGCTGAAGGCGCTGGGCGGCGGCATCATGAAGGTGCTGAAGGGCCCGAAGTATAAAAAGCAGGACTATCTCGACACGATCTTTCTCGTCTCCAAGCTGATGAAGATGCTGCGGATGGACGGGCCGATCGCGCTCGAGCCGCATGTCGAGGACCCGAAATCGTCGGCCATCTTCGCCGAATATCCTCGCCTGCTCGCCGACCATACGCTGGTCAATCTGATCGCCGATACGCTGCGCCTCGTCGTCGTCTCCTCGGGGACGCTCGACGTCCACGCCGTCGACGAGGTGATGGACAACGCGATAAAGACCCATCACCACGAGGTCGAAGGGCCTCAAGGGGCACTGCAATCACTCTCCGACGCGCTTCCAGCGCTGGGCATCGTCGCAGCGGTGCTGGGGGTGGTGAAAACCATGGGCGCGATCGACAAGCCGCCGGCCATCCTCGGCGCAATGATCGGCTCGGCGCTGGTCGGCACTTTCATGGGCGTGCTGCTGTCCTATGGAGTGGTCGGGCCGCTGGCCAACCGGCTCCGCCAGGTGATCGATGCCGATGGGGCGATCTACCACACCGTCAAGCAGATCATCATCGCCTCGCTTCATGGCCATCCGCAGCCGCTGGTGATCGAAGCCGCGCGCTCGGGCATCGCCCACGCCAACCAGCCGGCCTTTGCCGAAGTGTTCGACGGGTTGCGGGGCCGCTGAGTAATGGCGTTAACACTGCTTCAATTTGTGCCGTCACGACCGGCTTGTTCACGAGGCCGCGGCGCCGCAAGCCAGGCAGCCGCAGCTCTTGCCGCGCGGGCGATGCCCGTTAGGCATCACGCAACGAGTTCGAGCTGATGGCAGCCCGCGCGCCGCACGGATCGAACCAGCCGCCGAAGATCATCGTCAAGAAAATCTTCGTCGAGGGGCATGGCGGCCACCACGGTGGTGCGTGGAAGGTCGCCTATGCCGATTTCGTGACGGCGATGATGGCGTTCTTCCTGCTGCTCTGGCTTCTCGGCGCGACCACCGAGAAGCAGCGCAAATCGCTGGCCGATTATTTCGCGCCGACGCTCGTCACGATGCGCGAGAACAGTGCCGGCTCGCATGGACTGTTCGGCGGCGAATCGCTAACCGACAAGGATCATTATCCCCACAAGGCCCAGCAGACCGGGACGCGGTCGATGACCATCCCGGTCGATGCTAGCGGGGGCAACCAGGTCGGCTCGGGGCAGAAGGGCACGCTTAAGAACAAGGCGCAGCTTGCCGCCGAGGACATGCACAATTTCGAGCGCATGCACCGCCAGATCGAGGATGAAATCGCCGGCAACCCCAAGCTCGCGCGGCTTGCCAAGCACGTCCATTTCGTGCGCACCCGCGACGGCCTGCGAATCGATCTGCTCGACGATGCCGATTATTCGATGTTTGCGCTGGGAACGACCCAGCTCGAACCCGCCGCGGCCAAGCTGCTCGACCTGATCGCACAGTCGATCAAATCGACCGAAAACCCGATCATGATCCGCGGCCATACCGATAGCCTTAGCTACGGTGATCCCAGGACGATGAACAATTGGATGCTGTCGACTGGTCGCGCCGAGGCGACGCGTCAGCGCCTGGCGTCGGCGGGCATTCCCGAGGAACGCTTCGACCGCATCGAGGGCGTTGCCGACCGTGAGCCGATGATTCAGCAGAACCCGGCCGACCCACGCAATCGCCGCGTCGCCATCACCCTGCTCTATCGCCGCGGCGTGTTCGGGCAATAGGGTCTCCCCGTCGCCGAGCGCATTGTCCAGCCAGTGCCGGCTTCTTGTCCCGGTCGGAGAAAATGCCGCTCGAGATTTCCGGCATACCTCGCAAATGGATTAGAGGCGGATTGACTTCGTCCGGCGCCTCTATACTCTCCTATAGCCAGGCGCTGAGGAAAGCCAACAAAGTCACGCGCTTGGCATGGGGGTGCGCGAGTCATGGGTAAGGCGCGTCGTGTTTGTCTTGGCATCGCCATCGGCGCGATTGCCGGTCCCTTGACCTTGTCGAGCAGTGCTGTCGCCGGTCTCGGCGCCAAGGCACCGAGCATCCAGCTCGATCGCGCGCAACTCGGTGCCAGCTTGCACGCCGTGCCTCGGGGCGGGCACACCACTTATGCGATGGCGCTTCCCAATGGCGCGGCGGTCAAGGAGTTCGCCAATGCCGCGGGCGCGGTATTCGCGGTGACCTGGTCGGGACCGGGCAAGCCCGACCTCCGCGCGCTGCTCGGCAGCCATTTCCCGGCACTCCAAGCGGCAAGCCGGGTGCGCGATCCCCGCTTCCGCCGGGTCCCGCCGCAGGTCCACCAATCCGATCTCGTCATCCAGACCGGGGGGCACATGGGGTATTTCTGGGGAGTGGCCTATATTCCCTCGCTAGCGCCGGCGGGTTTTTCCGTCGCCGATCTCAAGTAGTACGAAGCCGATGATCCGCTTGGTGATCGCCTTCGCCGTCGCGCTGATGCTGACCGCTTGCGGCGGCGGGGGCGGTTCCACGGCGACACGCTCCGGCAGTACCGGCTCGTCGTCGAGCAGCGGCGGCGGCACGACGACGCCCGCCGTGGACAATTACGCGACGGTGACGTTCGATGCCGGCCCGGCGGCGCTAGCCAACGGAAGTCCAGCCTATACTGCCTTCAACGAGCCCTACGTCTCGGTGACGATCTGCGCGCCAGGCTCGACCAGCAACTGCCAGACGATCGATCATGTCATCCTCGATACCGGCTCGGTGGGCCTCAGGATCATCAACTCGGTGATCAGCCCGACACTGCTTTCGGCATTGCCAGCCGAACGCGACACCAGCGGCAATTCGGTCGGCGAGTGCTACAAGTACGTCAATTCCTATGCCTTCGGCTCGGTGCGCCAGGCCGACTTCTCGATCGGTGGTGAGAAGGTCGCCGACATGCCGTTCCAAGCGATCGGCGACACCGGCACCTTTGCCGCAGTACCCGCTTCCTGTTCATCGGGCGGCGGCGATGCCATCACCACCGCGTACAGCTTCGGCGCCAACGGCATCATCGGCGTGGGCACGACCGCCACCGACTGCGGCTATATCTGCCAACAAGGCTATGACTCGGGAGCAGGCTATTACGATTGCCCGAACTCGGGCTGTTCAACGATCATCGCTCGAGCTGCATCGTCGGCCGCGCCTTTCCAGCAACTGCCCAACCCGGTCGCTGCCTTCGCCACCGACAACAACGGCACCGTCCTCGATTTACCGGCGGTTGCTGCGGCCGGCGTGACGACGCTGACAGGCAAGGTCTATTTCGGCATCGGGACGCAATCGAACAACGCGTTGGGATCGGCGAAGGTACTGCCACTTACGACGTCCTCGAGCTCGCTCGGGCCTGGCTTCCTGACGGCGACATACAAGGGGACGGCGCTGACGCAGAGCTTCCTCGATAGCGGTAGCAACTTCTACTATTTCATCGATGCGGACCTACCGATCTGCACCCAGAGCGGCTTATCGGTATTTTATTGTCCCACGGCAGCGACGCCGCTGTCGCCGACATTGACCGCGACAAACGGCGCCACCGCTAGCGGCGCTTTCACGCTCTACAACCCGTCGACGACCACTTCCGCCAGCGCCAATGTGGCGCCCGGCCTCGCGGTTAATCCGACGCTGGTGACGCCGCCGCTGCCGTTCCAGAACAGCTTCGACTTCGGTGTCCCCTTCTTTTTCGGTCACAAGGTTTACACCGCGATTGAAGGTCGCACGGCGGGCGGCATCGCCGGCCCGTATTTCGCCTTCTGACAGGATGTCGCTCGGGCGACGATCTGTCGCCTGACGACACAAACCGGAACCTGTCGGCGCGTCGTCTGTTGCGTTGATGAACCGCAACCGCGGAGAATCACAAAAACGCAACGAGGGGTTCACCAGGCGGCATGGCGCAGTTGTTCCGTCCGGGCGCGAATACCCTGGTCCGGGCAGCGCTGGCTTGCGTGGTGTTGGCTCCGCTGCTCCTCTTCCTGCTCGGCATGACGATCGTGCGGAGCGGCTATGTCACCGGAGAGGGCCGGTTCGTCGACCAGCCGGTGCCGTTCAGCCATCAGCATCACGCCGGCGATGTCGGGATCGACTGTCGCTACTGTCACACTGGCGTCGAGAGCCAGGCGAACGCGGTGATTCCGCCGACGCACACCTGCATGACATGCCACTCGCAACTATGGACCAACGCGCAAATGCTCGCCCCGGTGCGCGAGAGCATGGCGAGCGGCAAGCCGCTGGCGTGGAATCGAGTCAATCGGCTGCCCGCCTATGTCTATTTCGACCACCATGTTCATGTGCAGAACGGCGTGCCGTGCGCCGCCTGCCACGGTGACGTGCGCCGAATGCCGCTGACTCGCCAAACGGCGTCACTGACGATGGGCTGGTGTCTCGCGTGCCATCGCTCGCCTGAAGATAGGATCGTCGCGCCCGCGCGCGAGTTCGAAGGCGATCCGTACCACGGCCGCACCGCCAACGACCGTGCCTTCGCCCACGCGGTGATGGCACACATCGTCGCCTCGGGCCGCAAGCTCACCGACTGCACGGTATGCCACCGATGAGCATCGAGCTCGACCGCCGCGCGATCCTCCGCCTGATCGCCACCGGCGCCGCGGCGAGCGTTGCCGGCTGCTCGCCCCCCCGACAGCACATTTATCCGGCGGTCAATCGGCCTGACGATGCGCAACCCGGGACCTTGACACGCTACGCCACCGCGATTCCGCTTGCCGGTTATGCCCGCGGGGTAACGGGGCTGGTAGTCGATTCGCGGCCGATCAAGCTCGAGGGGCTTGCCGCGCATCCCGCCAGTCTCGGCGCGACCGACTTGTTCAACGAAATCGCGATCCTCGATCTTTATGACCCGCAGCGGCTGCGAACGCCGATGTTCGGCGATCGGCCTGGCACCTGGGATGGCGCTGCGCGCGCGATCTCCAGCCGCGTCGCGGCGAGGCACGGCGAAGGAATGGTTCTGCTCACCGGCCGCGTCACCTCGCCGACGTTGCTGGCGCGCATCGCTGCGCTGAAGGAGAGTTATCCAGACCTGCGCCATGTCCGCTGGGAAGCGGTCGACGACGATGCGCCTATCGCCGCGGCTCGCCATGCATTCGGGCGGCCGCTGACGCAGCGGCCACGCCTCGCCGACGCCGATGTCATTTTGACGCTCGGCGCCGATCCACTCGGTCCAGGACCCGACCAGATCGCCAACGGCCGTCATTGGGCGACGCGGCGACGCCGCGACCCGATGGCGCGGCTCTATGCAATCGAGCCGTCGATGACCAACACCGGGGCAATGGCCGATCGCCGCCTAAGCGCCAGCCCTGCCGACCTCGCCCGCGCTTGCCACGGCCTCGCCGCGGCGCTCACCGGCGACAGGCAAGCGCCCGACTTGCCTGCCCCGCTTGCCGTGCTCATCCGGCAGGCAGCGCGCGACCTTGCAGCGGCGCGCGGGCGGGCACTGGTGCTTGCCGGCGATGGCCAGCCCGCCGAAGTGCATGCTTTCGTCGCCTGGGCCAATAGTCGGCTCGACGCGCCGGTCGACTGGATCGCACCAGTCGATCCCGATTCCACGCCCCACCGCGAAAGTATCGCGACGCTCGCCGCCGACATGCGCGCTGGGCGCGTTGATACGCTGATCGTAATCGGCGCCAATCCCGTTTACGCCGCCCCGCCAGCACTGGGCTTCGCCGAAGCCATGAAGCGCGTGCCGCTGATCGTTGCTGCCGTCACGATGCCGGACGAAACGAGCGCGCGCGCCCATTGGCAGCTGCCCCTCTCGCACCCGCTCGAAAGCTGGCATGATTGCCGCGCGCCCGACGGTACTGCATCGATCGCCCAGCCCTTGATCCGGCCGCTTTATGACAGCCGCAGCGCGATCGAATTGGTCGACCTGGTCGGCGACGCGGCCGCCGATCTCGACGGCTATGCCCGCGTGCAGCAAAGTTGGGCAAATCTTGGCGCTGATGGCTGGCAGGAGGCGGTGGCCGGGGCAATCGTGCCCAACACTGCCTCGCGGCCGGCCGTCGTCGCCACCGCGCCGCTGGTATTGCCGCCGATCGACACGACGTTCGGCCCCGCCATCGAGGTGCGTGTCTCGCCCACGCTTTACGACGGCCGCTTTTCGACCAACGCCTGGGCGCAGGAATGTCCCGAACCACTGACCAAGGAGGTATGGGGGTCGAGCGCGCGAATGCACCCGGCGGATATGGCCACGATCGGCATCGGCGACGGCGACATCGTGCGGATCGCGCAGGGTCATGGCACCGTCGTTGTGCCGGCGCGCGCGGTGCGCGGGCAAGCCAAAGGCGTGGTGACGCTGTTCACCGGCTATGGCCGCCGCGATACCGGCGCAGTCGCCGACAAAATCGGTGCCAACGCCTGGATGCTGGCAGGCGGGGGACCGGCTCATGTCTCCAAGGCTGGGGAACACGCGCCGGTTCTGACGACGCAGCATGTTTTCGCGCTCGATGGGGAGCTCGCGAAGCTCTATCCCGTGCTTCGCCCCGACGAAGCGATGGCGCCGGCCAAGGCGCAGCCAACGTTGATCCCGCCCAATCCGCCCAACCAGGACGCGCCGCCGCAATGGGCGATGGCGATCGATACCGACATCTGCATTGGCTGCAACGCCTGTGTTGTTGCTTGCCAGGCGGAGAACAACGTGCCGGTGATCGGCCCCGACGAAATCGCGACGGGCCGCGTTATGCACTGGCTACGCGTCGACCGTTACGATGTCGCCGAGACCGGAGCCGGGTTCCAGCCTGTCCCGTGCATGCAGTGCGAGAAGGCGCCCTGCGAGCCGGTCTGCCCAGTCGAGGCGTCGGTACATACCGCCGAGGGACTAAACGCGCAGGTTTACAACCGTTGCATCGGCACGCGGTTCTGCCAGGCCAACTGTCCCTACAAGGTGCGGCGCTTCAACTTCCTCGATTACTCGCACAGTTCGGTGTGGGGCGAGGCTGGAGACAGCTCGGTCAAGGCACAGCGAAATCCCGAGGTAACGGTCCGCGGCCGGGGCGTGATGGAAAAATGCACCTATTGCGTACAGCGAATCGCCGCCGCGGAGCATGATGCAGACGCGCAGCACCGACCGGTCGGCGCGGTGCAGACCGCGTGCGCCGCGGCCTGCCCGACCGAGGCAATCACCTTCGGCCGACTGGACGAGGACGGGGCGATCCGGCGGGCGCGAGCTAACAAACGGCACTATGCGCTGCTCGGCGAATTGGGCACGCGACCGCGCACCACCTATCTCGCGCGCCGCGTCAATCCGGGGAACGAGGCATGAGCGGTGTGCAGATGAGGCACGTCCGCAAACAATCGCCACGATGGGTGCTGCCCTCGGTGACCAGTCTCGACCACGTAACGGAAGCGGTAGCGGCGCCGATGATGGATCGCCCCGCCGGCCCGCGCTACTGGATCGCCTTTGCGACGATGGCCGCGCTGACCTTGGCCGGCGCGCTCGGCATTGCCTTCAGCCTTGCCTATGGTCCCGGACTGTGGGGCAATAACAGTGCCGTGGTGTGGGGCTTTCCGATCGCTAACTACGTGTGGTGGATAGGCATCGGCAACGCCGGGACGCTGATTTCCTCGCTGCTGCTGCTGACCCGGCAGAAATGGCGCGCCTCGATAAATCGCGCGGCCGAGGCGATGACATTGTTCGCGGTCTCGATGGCGGGCATTTTCCCGATCCTCCACCTCGGGCGGCAAGTCTATTTTTACTGGTTGTTTCCCTATCCCCAGGCGATGGGCGTCTGGCCGCAATGGCGCTCGGCGCTGGTCTGGGATTTCTGGTCAATCCTCTCTTACCTCCTGTTTTCCATCCTGTTCTTCTACGTTGGCCTGATCCCCGATGTCGCGGCACTGCGCGACCGGCCGGGCAAGCGTGGCTGGCGCCGCTTCTACGGCGTACTGGCGATGGGTTGGCAAGGAACGCCGCGACAGTGGCGTGCCCAGCGGCGCCTGCATTCGATCATGGCCGTCATCGCAGTACCGCTGGTCTGCTCGGTGCACTCGATCGTCGGCCTCGATTTCGCCGCGAGCCTGATGCCGGGTTGGACCGAGAGCATCTTCCCGCCCTATTTCGTCGTCGGCGCCTTCTTCTCCGGGTTCGCGGTAGTGGTGCTGATCATGCTGGTGATCCGCTGGTCGATGAACCTCGAGGGGCTGATCGTGCCTGCCCATTTCGACGTGATGGCCAAGGTCATACTCGCCTCGGCGATCGTGATGGGCTCATCCTACGGCGCCGAGTGGTTCTCGGCATGGTGGGGCGGCGAGCGCGGCGACATCCGGCTCGTCGTCTATGAGTTCACAGGTGACTATTGGTGGCTTTACCTGTTGATGCTGGCGATGAACGTGCTGGCACCGCAACTGTTCTGGGTTGCGAAGCTTCGCACCAACGCCTGGGCGCTCGTCGGCGTGTCGGTCGGCGTACTGGTGGGGATGTGGCTGGAGCGCATCCTCATTATCCTGAACACCCTGTCGACCGGCTACGAGCCGAGCTTCTGGCGGACCTATGCCCCGACCATCGTCGATTTCATCATTCTCGGCGGCACGCTGGCGGCGTTCGTCCTGTTGTTCCTGATCCTGGCGCGGCTGATACCGGTCGTTTCGATGTACGAGGTGCGCGACCTGCTCGCAGATGAGAGGCAGGCATGACCGCGGTCGCGATCGCCACCTTCGACAGCGAAGGGGCCTGGCTGAGGGCGCGGACGCGCGCGATCGCCGCGGGGCACCGCGTCGTCGGAGAGTGGTTGCCCTACGCCAGCAAGGCAATCGGGTCCGGGGAAGGACGCGGCGGGATCCTGCCCTGGGCATTGACCGGCGGCGCGATCGGCGGCTTCGGGCTGTTCGCCCTCGAATGCTGGACGGCCATCGTCTCCTATCCATTCAACAGCGGCGGCCGCGCGCTGCTGAGTTGGCCGGCATTCATCCCCGCGCCTGTCGAGTTCGCCGCGCTCACCGCCGGCATCGGCGGGATCGTGGCGATGTTTGTCCAGGCGCGGTTGACGCGGCTCACCCACCCCGCGTTCGACTGGGAGGAGGTCGCCGAAGCTTCGCGCTCGTCCTTCGTGCTCGCACTTGGCTGCACCGCGGGGGATGACGCGAATGCCGCAGTCGCACTGCTCGCAAACGCCGGCGCGACGCACAGCCGGGTGATCGGGCTATGAGAGACAGGCTCTTCGGCCGGGCCACGACCCAGGCGAAGGCCAGGGTTCTAGTCATTTTTATGCTGGGCGTCACACTTTCCGGTTGCGACCTCTCGATGAAACATCAAGCCAAGGCCGACACGCAGTCGAGCCCCGACCTTTGGTCCAACGGGCCGCCGTGGCGTTCGCCGCCCGCCGGCACCATTGCCGAGGACGCGCCGGCGCAGGCGCAAGCGCTGGCTACGCCGCCGCCGCTGACCAAGGCGCTGATCGATCGCGGCGAGCAGCGTTACGACATTTTCTGCATCGTCTGCCACGGCGCGACCGGCGACGGCGATGGGCCGGTCGTCAAGCGCGGCTTTCCAGCGCCCCCCTCCTTCCATATTCCGCGACTGGTCTCCGCGCCGCCTTCCTACATCGTCGATGTCATCACCCACGGGCACGGCGTGATGTACAGTTACGCCGATCGCGTTGCGCCCGCAGATCGTTGGGCGATCGCGGCTTACGTCAAGGCCCTCCAGCGTGCAGCGCAGGACCAGGAGGCAGCGCGGTGAGGCGATCGTTCCTGTGGCTGGCGCTGGCCGCGATTGGCTTTGTCGTTCTGCTGATTGTGGCGCCTTCCGCTGCCGCGGCCGGCTGGCGGCTGGCCTTTGTCACCGCGGGCGCACCTTTCGCGGGCGCCGTGCTGATGCTGCTGGTAGCGCGCGTCGTCGGCGCGCGCTGGGACTGGTTCGGGCCGCTCGCTGGCGCCGCGCCAGTGCTGGCTGTGGCTGCGATCGGCATCGGCCTGGTGCAGCTCGCCGCCCCTGCCCCGCCGCACCTTGGCTTGTGGCAGCAGCCGATCGCGGTCGGTATTCGCGCCGTTATCGCCGCCGCCGCGCTCGCATGGGCAGGCGCCCGCGTGTTGCGCGGTGCGAGCGCCACCTTCGCGGCGATCGCCCTTGCCGTTTATGCCGTCGTCTCGACCGCGATCGGCAGCGACTGGTTGATCGGGGGCTCGCCGGGTCATGCGGTGTCGGCAATCGGCATGATCCTGTTCGCAGAGGAGCTCGGCGCGGCATGTGCCGTTGTACTGGTGCTCGGCTGGGGCGACGTGCGGTTCCGTCGGGACATGGGGATGCTGTTGATCGCGGCCGGATTAGGCCTCAGCTACATGTTCTTCATGGATTTTTTGATCCTTTGGTACGGCGACCTACCCGCCAAGATCGGTTGGTACGTCGATCGCGCAACGCCTCTCTACGACCTGATTGTCGCGCTGGCGCTGATTCTCGGGCTGTTGGTACCGATCGCGGCACAGGCGCTGCGCGACGAGGCACGCGGCCAGCGCATTGCCGGCATGAGCGCTCTCGTCGCATTGGTGCTGATCGACCTCTGGTGGGTCGAGGCCGACTTGCTCGCGGTGCTTGCAGCGATCTGCGCGGGCGGATTGATGGTGGCGGCGGGCGTGTTGCTTGGCGATCGGAGACACGTCCATGGCTGAGTACCATGATGAGCGCGAAGGCTGGCAGGTGTCGTTTCGCGTCGGCGCGATCGGCGTCGTGGCGGTACCCGTCGCACTGGGAATAGGGGTGTTGATCACCGGGGTAATTTACGCGCACACGCTGCGCCCGCGGCTGCACTACACCGTCGCGCCGCAGCCCGCGCCAGGGCTGGAAGCGGCGGTTCACGCCGGCGTCAGGGATCCTGAAGAGACGCCACCTATCGTTGTCCGCGACGTCGCGATCGATCGCGCCAAGGCCGAAGTCGCCGCCACGGGGCTACCGGGCTGGCCGAGAGGCGACCGCTAATGCTGCCGATCGCCGCCTCCACCTACGCGCCCAGGATCGACCTCTTGTTCTGGCTAATGGTCGCCATCTCTGGGGCGATCATCCTGCTCGTCACCACCTTGCTCGTCTGGTTTTCGTTCAAGTACCGCAGAGGCACCAAGGCGAAGCGCGGCGCGCTGATGACTCGCTTCACCCGCGAGGTGGAGATCACCTGGACGGTGGCGACCTTCTTCACCTTCGTTTTCCTGTTCTGGTGGGGTGCCTCTGTACTGGTCGCGACCGTGCCAATTCCAAGACACGCGATGGAGATTCACGTCGTCGCCAAGCAATGGATGTGGAAGGTTGAGCATCCTGACGGCCAGCGCGAGATCGACGCGCTGCACCTACCGCTGGGCGTGCCGATCAAGCTGGTGATGACCAGCCAGGACGTGATCCACAGCTTCTTCGTTCCCGCTTTCAGGGTGAAACAGGACGTGCTGCCCGGTCGGTATACCGAGCTCAATTTCACACCCGACAAGGTCGGCACTTTCCCGCTATATTGCGCCGAATATTGCGGCACCGACCACAGTCGGATGACCGGCGGGGTAGTGGTGATGACGCCCGGCGCCTATGCGCGCTGGTCGCAAGCCCAGCCGCAGGGAGACAGTCTTGCCGATCGGGGCAAGCGGTTGTTCACCCAGCTCGGGTGCGCTGGCTGCCACGTCAATTCGGAAACAGTCGACGCCCCCGACCTGTTCGGCATCTATGGCAAGCCGCAACCGATGACCGGCGGCGGCTTCAAACTCGCCGACGAAAGCTACCTGCGCGATTCGATCATGCTTCCTAAGCAGGACGTGGTCGCCGGCTACGCACCCATCATGCCGAGCTACCAGGGTGTTGCCAGCGAGGAGGATGTCGTCGAGTTGATAGCCTACCTCAAGCAGTCCGGCGGGAGCACGTCCCGGTGACTGTCGCCCAGCCGCCGCACGAAACCACGCTGCTCGGCCGCGACCTGGGAGAGGAAAGCTACCTCACCGACGGCACTACGTTGATGTCGTGGCTTGGCACCACCGATCACAAGCGGATCGCCATTCTCTACGCGGTCGGCATCACCTTCTTTTTCTTCCTCGGCGGCGCCGCGGCGACGCTGATCCGGCTCGAGTTGATCTCGCCTGCTGGGAGAATGCTGACCAACGATGAATATAATCGCACCTTCACGTTGCACGGGATCATCATGGTGTGGTTCTTCTTGGTGCCTTCGATCCCGACGACCATGGGCAATTTCGTCCTGCCAATGTGCATCGGCGCGCGCGAGGTCGCCTTCCCCCGCATCAACCTGTTTTCATGGTATCTGTTCGTCGTCGGCGGGCTGTTGACCTTCTTTGCCTTGCTGTTCGGCGGGGTCGACACAGGCTGGACCTTCTACACTCCCTTCTCGACTAATTATTCCAACAGCAACGTGCTGCTCGCGGCCGCGGGCATCTTCGTGACTGGCTTCTCATCGATCGCCACCGGCATCAACTTCATCACGACGATCCACATGCTGCGTGCCAAGGGGATGACATGGATGCGGCTGCCGCTGTTCGCCTGGGCGATGTACGCGGTCAGCCTGGTAATGGTGCTGGCAACGCCGGTGCTGGCGATCACGTTGCTGCTGGTGTTCGTCGAGCGTGCGTTCGGCCTGCCGATCTTCGATCCTCGATTTGGCGGCGATCCCATCCTTTTCCAGCACCTGTTCTGGTTCTACAGTCACCCGGCGGTGTACATCATGGTCCTGCCGGCGATGGGCGTCGTCTCGGAGGTGATCGCCTGCGAAGCGCGGCGGCGGGTGTTCGGCTACGAGTTCATGGTCTACGCCATGCTGATGATCGCCGTGGTCGGCTTCATGGTTTGGGGGCACCACATGTTCGTCAGCGGCGAATCGCAATTCGCCAATCTCGTGTTCTCGTTCCTGTCGTTCGTCATTGCCGTGCCCTCGGCGATCAAGGTGTTCAACTGGACGGGAACGCTCTACCGCGGCCAGATCCGGTTCTCGGCGCCGATGCTTTATGCGCTGGGGTTTGTCGGGCTGTTCACCATAGGGGGCCTCACGGGACTGTTCCTCGCTTCGGTGCCGCTCGATATCGACCTGACTGATACCTATTTCGTCGTCGCGCATTTTCATTACATCATGGTCGGCGGTTCGGTGTCAGCGTTCTTCGCGGGGCTCCACTTCTGGTGGCCCAAGATCACCGGCCGCCTCTATCCGGAACGCTTCGCGCAATTTGCCGCGATCACGATGTTCTTCGGGTTCAACTTCACCTTTTTCCCGCAGTTCATTCTTGGAATCGAGGGGATGCCGCGGCGTTATCACCTCTATCCTCAACAATTCCAGGCGCTCAACGTCACCTCCTCCTTGGGCGCGGTGGTGCTGGCCTTCGCCTATCTGTTCCCGCTGTTCTATCTTGCCTGGTCACTGTTCCGGGGCGAGCGCGCGCCGAACAATCCGTGGGACGCAACGGGGCTTGAATGGCAGACCAGGTCGCCTCCCCCGACGCGCAACTTCGACTTCGATCCTGACGTGCGCGCCGCACCGTATGGCTATCACCCCGAGCACAACGCGCCACACGAGGTATCACAAACGCACGAGCCGCAGACGCCATGACCCAGCCACCGGCCATCCTCAACGAGCCGTGGCGCACACCCGAGCGCCAGCAGGTCGCGATGCAGTTCGGCATCTGGCTGTTTTTGGCGACCGAGGCTCTTTTCTTTGGCGGCTTGTTCTTGTTCTACGCCGTCTCGCGCTTCACCGACTCGGCCGGCTTCGAGATCGGCGCGCGCGAGGCGGACATTTGGTTCGGCACCGCCAACACGGCGGTGCTGATGACCTCCAGCTTGACGATGGCGATCGGCGAGCGCGCCACCAAGGAAGGGCTAGTGCCCCTCGCCCGCTTGATGGTGATGGCGACGCTGGCGCTCGGGGCAACCTTCCTGGTGGTCAAGGGCTTTGAATATCGCTCGGACATCGAGAAGCACCTGGTCCCCGGCCCTGCCTTCAAGTACGCGATACGCGGCGCTGCTCAATTCTGGGCCTTTTACTGGACCGCGACGGTGGTTCACGCAATCCACCTGACGGTTGGGCTCGGCATCGTCTCGCGGCTGCTCTTCATCTCGAAGGAAGACCTGCCCGAACGCTGGACAACCGCGATCGGCACCGCGCTCTATTGGCACCTGGTCGATATCGTCTGGGTGATCCTCTACCCGCTACTTTATCTCGTGGGGCGGCCATGAAGCCCGAGACTCGCCGCCGCGTAATCCTCGCACCGCTCGCCACTTGGGCGGGGCTAATGGTGCTGCTGGCGGTCACCGCGCTTTATGCCTACCTGCCGTCGGCGCCGATCAAGCCGGAGGTGAGCCTGGCGATCGGGATCGCCAAGGCGCTTTTGATCGCGCTGTTCTTCATGCAGCTACGCAAGAACGCGAGCCTCATCCGCCTCGCCTCGATGGCCGGCTTGGTATGGGCAAGCTTCCTGTTCATGCTGACCTTTGCAGACCTTCTGACTCGCTGACACCCTCTCGACCTGCCGGCCTATTTGAGGTTAGGGTACGGCAAAACGACGAGGGGAGAGAACCATGCGCAGGGCGCTTTTTGTGATCGGCGGTATCGTCGCAATCGGCCTCGGCGGCTGCCACGCGAGACAGAAGACCGATGTCAATGGCTTCGTCGTCGATCCCGATTTCGAGCAGCACCTGCAGGCGCAATTGCTTGACGCGAAACCAGGGAGCGTCATCGCCATCCCGGCGGGCAAGTACGGGTTGACCCGGAGCCTCAGCCTCACTGCCGACGGGGTGACGATCAAGGGTGCAGGGATGGACAAGACGATCCTCTCTTTCGCGCACCAGAATTCGGGCGCAGAGGGAATGCTGGTAACGGGCGACGACTTCACCCTTGAAGACCTGACGTTGCAGAACAGCAAGGGCGACGCGCTCAAGATCAACGGAACAAAGAATGCCGTGATGCGCCGCGTCAAGGCGGAATGGACCGGGGGGCCCAAGACCTCGAACGGCGCCTACGGCCTTTATCCGGTGCAGGTGACCAACGTGCTGATCGAGGATAGCGTGGTTAAGGGCGCGTCGGATGCCGGCATTTACGTTGGCCAATCGCAGAACATCGTCGTTCGCAACAACCGCGCCGAGGGCAACGTCGCCGGGATCGAAATCGAAAATTCCACCCACGCCGATGTTTACGGGAACACCACCACCGGTAACACAGGCGGTATCCTGGTCTTCAACATGCCCGACTTGCCGGTGCCGGGAAGCAAGACGCGCGTCTATCAAAACAAGGTAGTCGCCAACAACACGCCTAACTTCGGCGCCAAGGGGAGCGCCGTCAGGTCGGTGCCGGCGGGATCGGGCGTGGTGGTCAACTCGAACGACGACGTCGAAATTTTCGACAACCAGGTCGCTGACAATCAGACTGCCAACGTCATCATCTCGAGCTATTATTCGACCGGCTTCGATACCGAGCGCGGCCGCGTCGCCACTTACGACCCCTATCCGCAGAACATTTACGTCTCCGGCAACACCTTCACAGGCGGCGGCAACAAGCCCGGCGCAGGCTTCGACAAGATTGCTACGGCCTTGGGCGGGCGACTGCCTGACGTGTTGTGGGACGGCTTCACCGATCCCAAAGTCAAAAACGCCGGCATTTGCGTCCGGAACGGCAATGCCATGGTGCTGAATGCCGACGGTCCGCACAAGTTCGCAGGCGCCAAGGTCGTGACGCTTGACTGCACGCCGGCGACGCGCTTGCAACCCGTAACGCTGCCCGAGAGCATGACAAAAGCATCGTGAGGATGGTCGGCCGGACAACAGGGTTCACGCGCCGGCGCGAAGGTCTCCAAATCTTGCGCGCCGCCGCATCGTCGCTCGCCGTCGCCGACGGCCCGGGCCGAAGGGTGTTGGCCTATTTCCGGGCCCTCGCTCGAAAAGGTCTTCTCCGCGCCTCCGCTCTTCTGGGTCAACCAAATCGGCGAACCTACGCGCCTACTATAATTCTATTCCTCGCCCTTGCCGCTACTGCTTGCAGCCGCTCACCGACAAAGGTGACGTTTCACGCCACCGGATATCCCAAGACCCTGGCCGAATGGGGACTGTTCACCGTCAAGAACCACCGCGTTACCCCGCACGCTGGCATGGTGACCTATGAACTCGCGACGCCGCTGTTCAGTGATTATGCGCAGAAATGGCGAACGATCTGGATGCCGGCAGGCACATCGGCCAAATACGAGCCCGAAAAGGCGTTCGATTTTCCGGTCGGCACGATCATCACCAAAACCTTCTATTACACCGTTCCGGCAAGCGTGACGAAGCCGGGGGAGAGCAGCGACGTAGTCAAGATGACCCCGGCGACCTACCAGAGCGGGGTCGACGGACTCGATCTCAGCCATGTCCGGTTGATCGAGACGCGCCTCCTAGTCCATCGCGCCGACGGTTGGATAGGCTTGCCCTATGTCTGGAACGCCGACCAGACGAAGGCGACGTTGCAACGCACCGGCGCTGAGGTGCCGCTGGCTCTCGTCGACGGGGCGAAGCGCACCGACTTCGTCTATACTGTCCCCAATGCCAACCAGTGCGCCGGCTGCCATACTGCCGATTATCGCACGCGGGCAATCGGTCCGATCGGGCCCAAGGCGCGCCATTTGAACATCGACTTTCCTGGCCTGGGCGGTGACATCAATCAACTCCAGCGGCTCGTCCAGCTCCGCTACTTGACCGGTTTGCCTCAAGATGATGTGCCGAAGGACGCGAAATGGGACGATCCCGCGGCGCCGCTCGATGCGCGGGCGCGCGCCTATCTCGACGTCAATTGCGCGCACTGCCACTCGCCAACAGGCCCGGCACGCGTGTCGGGGCTGTGGCTGCACTCGACCGTGCACGACGTCCGGCGAATTGGCGTGTGCAAGCCGCCGGTCGCGGCGGGTGGCGGGGGCGGCGACCGGCCCTATGACATAGTGCCTGGACATCCCGAGATGTCGATCATGCCCTTCAGGCTGGCGAGCACCGATCCCGGTGCGATGATGCCGGAAACCGGCCGCAGCCTCGTCCACCTGGAGGGCGTCGCGCTCGTGGAACAATGGATTTCGCAGCTCAAGGGCGAATGTCGCATCGACCACGACCCGGCGGATCAGCTCGCCGCGAGATAGCGGTTGGAAGCACCACGGCTGCTTTGGCCGATTAAGCTAAAGTGCCCACGGCACAAAGTTCAGCGTTCGCCGGCGTGACGGTTCACGCCATCATCGCCCCTGCGCGCGCCAACGCTTGATCGTACGGCTGATGATCATGTCCTCGCCGCCGACATCGCGCCACAACTCGGAAAATAGCGGGTCGCCCGACGCGGGGCGCTTTGCCTCGTCCAATGTATCGAAGGCAACGCGGATCGGCACCGCGACGCCTTCGCCGCAGATTATGCACTCGCGGTTGCGCAGCGCTGGAATCGAATCGAGGAAGCCGCGCGCCCCCTCGGGCATCGCGGCGCGAACAAACGCCTGGTCGCGATCATTGTTGAGCCGCATCGAGATAATCGTGCCGCATTGCGACAGCACGCCTTCAGCAAGGTCTGAAGGCCGCTGCGTGATGAGGCCAAGCGATACGCCGTACTTGCGCCCCTCCTTGGCGATACGGCCGAGGATGCGGCCGACCGAGGATTTGTCAGCTTGATCGTCGCTCGGGATATAGCGATGCGCCTCCTCGCAGACGAGCAGAATTGGCCGCTTCGGTTCGTGGCGCGACCAAATCGCAAAGTCGAAAACCATCCGGCTCAGCACCGACACCACCACCGAGGTGATCTCCGAGGGCACCCCCGACACGTCGATAATCGAGATCGGCTTGCCGTCGCCCGGTAGGCGAAACACGCGCGCGATGAAATCGGCCATCGTGTCGGCCACCAACATGCCGGAAAACATGAAGCCGTAGCGCGGATCGGCCCTGATCTCGTCGATCTTGGTCTTGAGGCGAAGATAGGGCGCCGTATCGCCGGCACGGTCCATCTTACCCATTTCGAGCTGAACCAAGTTTGTCAGATCGCTGAGCAGATAGGGCACCGGCGCGTCGACGGTCAGTTTGGTGATCTCCTGCCCGATCCGGCCCTTGGCGCGTGCGGCAAGAAGGCATTTGGCAAGGATATCAGCATCGATCTGTCGCTCCGAGCCCTTGGTAGTGAGGAACACTTCGCAATGTTCCTCGAAATTCATCAGCCAGTAGGGCATCTGAAGATTGCCGACATCGTAAATCGCGCCGTTACCCTTGAAGGCCGCGCCATATTCGCCGTGAGGATCGATCATCACCGTATGGCCCTGCGGCGCCATCTCGCAAATTCGATGGAGAACGAGCGCGGCGGCGGTCGACTTGCCGGTGCCGGTCGAACCCAGCAGTGCGAAGTGCTTGCCGAGCATCGCGTCAACATAGAGCGCGGCGCGCACGTCGTTTGTCGGATAGACCGTACCGATCTCGACATGGGCACGCTCGTCGGCCGCGTAGATCTGCTTCAAGTCCGCGGTCGATACCGGGAACACGGGCGTGCCCGGTGTCGGATAGCGCGTTACGCCCCGACGGAACTTGTAAAGCTTGCCGGTCAGCCGCTCCTCGTCACCTTCGCCGAGAAAATCGGTTTGCGCAGCTATTCGGCCATGATCGAGCAGCTTGAGTGAACGGATATTGGCGATCAGCCACGCGCCGCCGACCCGCATCTTGATTTGGCTGCCGACCTGGCCAGCGCTCGCCACAACCGGATCGGCGCTCGAAGCTGCCTGGTCGAGTGCTACAATGTCGAGGATGACCTGGCCGCCCGCGCCTGAAATGTCCGAAATCGCGCCTATCCCGGCCGTTTCAGTGGCAGCTGGGCTGGCGTCGGCACCGACGGGCGTTTCCCCATAGCCAAAGGCGCGCGCATCGAGGCTGTCGGTCATTGGCGGTCGTCCCGGTGGTCCATCGCGGGCGATCATGCCGGCCAAGGGTAAAGATTGCGTGGAGGAGCCAGTCGACCGATATGGCTATCGCCGCCGCGCGACCAGCCCAGCCGCCCAGCCAAGCACTACTGCCAGTGCGACCGCCGTCGCACCATAGCGCACCGGGTGGCGCTGCGCGGCGCGCGCGATGAAGCGTTCAAAACCCGATTTGCGGATGTCGACCTCGCGCGTCGCCACTGCCAGCACATGGCCGTCACGGACCAAGAAGGTCTCGGCGGTATAGTGACCGACTGGCACCCGGGCGGGAATGGCGATGCGCGCACGGTAAAGGACCCCGTTGGCGATTTCGACCGCCCCGGGCTGATTGGTATAGAGCCTTTCGCGCTGCCGAAGATCAACCAAGCCACGCGTGAAGCGATCCTGCACCGCGATCGGCTCGCTCGACGCCGGGGACAACTGCAGGCTGCCGAGGCCGAGCTCGTAAATCGCGCGCGTCCGCTCGTCGAGCAGCGCATCGACCGGCCGCGACGAAGCGATCGCGTAGAAGGAAGGCGCAGTACGATATCGCATCCGCCCTGAATTCACCCAGATGCCGGCGATTTTTCTTTTGCCGCGCACTGTCACCGATTGCATCGGACCTTTGACGACAACGATGATATCGGCAGGGTCATCGCCCGGCCCGGGTGCCCGGCCACGCGGGTAGACGATCGCGCCGAACAGCAAGAGATCGGCGCCGGTGAAGCTGTAGGCGATCTCGATGCTGCGATCGGAAACATCGGGCACGAGCGTCGGCTTGGCCTCGGCCATTACCAGCGGCGCCAGCAGCAGCGACAGCCAGGCCCGCCGCATCCTCATGACAACTCTACCGAGAACAAGTCGGTTGGCCGCCAGCCGAGCCCGATGGCCATACGCCCGGCGACCACCAGCACGATGATCGCGAGCAGGAGCCGGAGGTATTCGGGCTTGATTCGCGTTGCAAGTTGTACGCCGACCTGCGCGCCGGTTACCGAGCCGAGCAGCAAAAGCGCGGCGAGGACGATATCGACCGACTTGGTACCGGTTGCATGCGCCATCGTCGCAATCGCGGTGACGAACAAGGTTTGGAACAGTGACGTGCCGACCACCACCTCGGTCGACATCCCGAGCAGGTAAAGCATCGCCGGGATCAGGATAAAGCCGCCGCCGATCCCGAGCAGCGTAGTTAGCGCGCCGGTGAAGCAGCCGAGCAGCAGCGGCGCGAGCGGCGAGATGTAGAGCCCCGAGCGGTAATAGCGCGTCCGAAACGGGAGAGCGACAACCAACGGATGATGGCGCCGCTTTTTGGCGCGAGGCGCGGCCCCATTCTTGATCGCGCCTACGCTCTGCAGCGATTCTCGCGCCATCAGCGCACCGATCCCGGCGAGCAGTATGATGTAGATGAGCGCGATCACAGTATCGATCTGGCCGGTCGATTGCAGCCACTTAAACAACCAGGCGCCGAGCACCGTGCCCACGATGCCACCGGCGACCAATGTCCCGCCCATTTTGATGTCGACGCCCTTGCGCCGAAAATGCGCGAATACTCCCGAGACGCACGATCCCGTGACCTGGCTCGCCGAGGTGGCCGCCGCAACCGTCGGCGAGATGCCGTAAACAATCAGCAGCGGCGTCGTCAGGAACCCGCCGCCGACGCCGAAC
>Ga0164242_10002693_pt1 | contig 20515 bp, 23 predicted proteins | sample OricomgcompostMG_FD_108783 | JGI IMG/M metagenome (GOLD analysis project Ga0164242, IMG submission 108783) | Miracle-Growth compost microbial communities from Emeryville, California, USA - Original compost - Miracle growth compost (MG) ... | reverse complement strand
TTCAATCACAGCTATCGTGACCTCCGGCTCACATCGGGCTTGGAGTAAGGAGGCTCTCATGTCCCAGGCGCGCAGCGGCGGCGGTCTCTCGCTGAAGCAGAGACGGATGATCGCGGGCGGCTCAATCGGCACGCTGATGGAGTACTACGACTACTACCTGTACGGGTTGGCGTCGGCCGCCGTGTTCCCCACGGTGTTCTTTCCGCAGGACGACAAGGTGGTCGCCCAGCTCGCATCCTTCGCCACGTTCGCCGTCGGGTTCTTCCTGCGGCCCGTCGGCGGGATCGTCTTCGGCTACATCGGCGACCGGATGGGCCGCAAGACGACCCTGATGATCACCGTCATCGGCATGGGGCTCGCCACGGCGGCCATCGGCCTGATCCCGCCGGGGAAGTCCATCGGGCTCGCGGCGCCGATTCTGCTGCTGTTCTTCCGCATGTGCCAGGGCTTCTTCGTGGGCGGCGAGATGGGCGGCGCGGCGACCATGGTGGTCGAGCACGCGCCGGCCGGCAAGCACGGCCTCTACGGCGCCTTCCTCATCACGGGAGCAGGCGTGGCCAACGTGGTCTCCGCCGGCCTCATGGCCGGACTCGGCCTCGGACCATCATCGTGGTTCATGACCTGGGGATGGCGCATCCCGTTCCTGCTCGCACTCGTGCTGGCCGTCATCGCCATCCTGCTGCGCCGCAAGCTCGAGGAGTCGGCGGACTTCGTCGAGACCAGGGCCGTTCAGACGCAGGCAGGCGTGAAGAACCGGCCGCTCATCGAGACGTTCCGTCACCCCAAGAACGCGATCCTGGGCATCCTGATCGGTCTGCCGCAGTCCATCGCGGGCTACGTCGTGCTCACGTTCGGCATCGCCTACCTGGTGAACTCGAAGAACATCCCGGCGTGGGAGGGGTTCGCGGGAACCGTGATCGTCGGCGTGCTGCAGGTCTTCGTCGCCCCGGCGTACGGCGCACTCTCGGACCGCATCGGGCGGCGAACCGTATACATCGGCGGATGCGTGGCCTTCGCGCTCCTCGTCTGGCCCGCGTTCCTGCTGTTCGGGACGGGCAACCTGCTGCTGATCTGGCTCGGCATGGTGATGGGATTCGTGATCCCCGGTGTGGCCATGCAGGGCACGCTGCAGACCATGCTGGTGGAGATGTTCGACCCCGAGGCGCGCACGACGGGCGTGAACATCGGCTACCAGATCTCCAACACGCTGGGCGGTGGTCTGGCGCCGTTCATCTGCACCGCACTCTTTGCGGCGGCGAGCAGGCAGATCTGGCCGGTCGTGGTCTACTCGGCCGTGATCTGCGCGATCGGCGCCATCGCCACGGCGTCCGCGTCGATCAGCACGAACGGTGAGCGACTGCACAAGCTGGCCGGCGTGCAGGATGCCGCCGCCGCGACCACGGGAACCACGGCGAACGTTCCCGCGAACTGACGACGAGGACGGGGCCGGGGAGCGCCCCGACCCCGCCCTCGCGTCGCGCTACTTGAGGATGCCGGCCAGCGCGGGCAACTGCTGCGGGTCTTCGAGCGCGGAGCCCACAGCGACCACGCGAACACCAGCAGACAGGAAGGAGGGCGAGGTGGAGGCATCCATGCCACCGGTGGCGACGAACGTCGCACGCGGGAACGGTCCGCGCATCGCGCCGAACCACGCGGTTCCGAGCAAGGAAGCCGGGAACGCCTTGAGCCACGTGAGCCCTTCCTTCATGGCGAGCTGCACCTCAGTGGCCGTCGACACGCCGGGCAGCGACGGCATGCCCGCCTCGTGCGAGGCACGCACGATCTCGGCGTCGAAGCCGGGGCTGACCGTGAAGTCGGCGCCCGCATCCTTGGCCTGGCGCACGTGCTCCGGCGTGACGACCGTGCCTGCTCCGACCCTCAGTCCGCGGGACCTCGCCGCCTCGGCCACGACGCGCAGCGCCTCGACGTCCGTCGGCGTCTGCACCGGCACCTCGACGACCTCGATGCCGAGATCCCAGGCGGTGGTGGCGACGCTGAGGCTCCTCTCCACGCCCATGCCGCGCAGGATGGCCATGAGCGGCACGTCGCTGAAGAGGTCGCCGAAGGCGGAGTTGTCGGTCATGGTGAGCACCGGCCTTTCATCGTGGGGTTTCGAGGACGAAGTCGCTGGGGGAGAGAAGCACCAGGTGGGCCCGCTCGTGGCCGGCGAGCAGGCGTGCGGCCGAGTCGGCGCCGTTCAGCAACGCCGTGAGGTAGCCCGCCGCGAACGCGTCGCCCGCGCCCACCGGTTCCACCACCTCCGTGGGGATCGCAGGAACGAACGTGACTCGGTCGTCTCCGTCGGCGCGCCTCTCGAACTCGGTCGCGCCGACGGCGCCGTCCTTGACGACCAGGCGGTGCGGCTCGGGAAGCAGCATGCGCACGTCGGCCGGTGTCAGGCATCCCCACAGCGACTCGGCCTCGTCGAGCCCGACGAAGACCAGGTCGGCTCGCTGGGCGATGGCCAGCAGAGCCGGTGCGGCGGGATCCTTCTTCCACAGCGGCGCACGGTGGTTGACGTCGAAGCTCAGCACGGCGGCGCTGGCCGACACGCGATCGACGATGGAGTCGATGAGCTCGGCACAGCTGGGCGAGAGCGCCGGCGTGATGCCGGAGATGTGCACGGCCTCCGCCTGCTCCAGCGGCACGCGCTCCACCGACGAGGCGGCCATGCACGACGCGGCGGAGCCGCTGCGGTAGTAGAGCACGCCGTTGCCGGGATCCTTGAAGTACACCCCCGTGGGCGCCTGCGGGTCGACGGTGACCCATCCCACGTCGACGCCGCGCCGTTCGACCTCGTGCCGCACCCGACGCCCGAGCACGTCGTCGCCGACGGCGCTGACCCACGCGCTGCTCAGCCCGAGGGCGGCGGCATGCGTGGCCACGTTCGACTCGGCCCCGCCGATGTGCAGCAGCAAGTCCTCCGCCGTGGCGAGCGACTCGCCGTGCGCCGGAGTGATCATGACCATCGTCTCGCCCACCGTCACCAGGCGCGGCACGGAGGCCGTGCCGACCTGCTGCGTTGTGGAACCCATGCCATCAGTGTGATGCCGCGCTGCGTGTGCTGCAACGTGTGTTGTAGCATTTGCACATCGGCATCCACCTCTCGTAGACCGCGCTCAGCCACTTTGCGGGGAATCATGCCGACGGAAGGACACCGGTGACCCAGTTCGACTCCTCAGCACGGCTCGACGTCGAGCCGCTCACGGCGCGCGACAAGGGCATCCCCGAGCGCGCCATCGGGATGACGGTGCCCGACTTCCTCGCCACCGGGCCGGAACTGTCGGAGTTCTGGACGCCGCTCCTCGTGCTGGATGACGCGGCGATCGGGCACAACCTCGCGACCATGGCCGAGTGGACCACCTCGCGCGGGCTCGAGCTCATGCCGCACGGCAAGACGACGATGGCGCCCGCGCTGTGGCAGCGGCAGCTGGATGCCGGATGCACCGGCATCACGCTGGCCACCATGGGGCAGGTGCGCACGGCGCGCAGCTTCGGCACGAGCTCGATCATGCTCGCGAACTCCGCAGTGGACCCGCGATCGCTGCGCTACCTCGCCGGCGAGCTCGCCGACCCGGGATTCCGCTTCACGTGCTGGGCGGATTCGGCGCAGACGATCGACGCGATGGAAGCAGCGCTGAGCGGGGTCGAGCTGCCGCGGCCGGTCGACGTGTGCGTCGAGCTGGGCGCAGCGGGTGGACGCACCGGCGCGCGCACGGTGGCCGAAGCGCGGCACGTGGCCGAGCGCGTCGCATCCTCGCCCGTGCTCAGGCTTGCCGGCGTCGCCGGATACGAGGGCAGCCTCGCGCACGACCGTTCCGAGGCGGGACTCCGCGCGGTGCGCGACTACCTCGAGCGGCAGATCGAGCTGCACCGGGCCATCGATCCGCTGTACGACGACGGGGACGTCATCGTCACGGCAGGGGGAAGCGCGTATTTCGATGTCGTCGCCGAGGTCTATGCGGCGGCGGGAGCGGGCGTGGGGGCCGCGCCACGGCATGGCGACGGTCGCACGCGGTTCGTGCTGCGCTCGGGTGCCTACATCGTGCACGACGACGGGTTATACCGTCGCATCTCGCCGCTCGACGAGGCCGGCGACGCGGCAGGACCGCGGCTGCTGCCCGCCATGCGTGGCATCGCGCGCGTCGTCTCGCGCCCGGAACCTGGCCTCGCCTTGATCGACGGCGGCAAACGGGACTTCCCGTTCGACGAGGGGCTGCCGATTCCGCGCGCCGGGGCGCGTGAGCTCGGGCAGACGTGGTCCGCTCTTCCCGAGTCGTCGATCTCGGCGATGAACGACCAGCACAGCTATCTGCGGTGGCCGGAGGACGGCGCGAGCGACGCCGTAGCGGATGCCGCGCCCGTCGGCTCCGTCGTGCAGCTCGGCCTGTCGCATCCGTGCACCGCCTTCGACAAGTGGCGCGTGATCCCCGTGGTGGACTCCTGGGAATCGGCACGCGTGATCGACCTGGTGCGGACGTACTTCTGATGACGAACCCCGGACTCGACGAGGCGAGGAGCCGGTCCGGCCGCCTCGTGCTGCGCGGCGGCACGGTCGTCGACGCAGACGGACAGCGCCGAGCGGATGTCGCCGTCGCGGACGACAGGATCGTCGCCGTCGGCGAGGTGGAGGCCGAGCCCGGCGACCGCGTCATCGACTGCGGCGCACGGCTCGTGCTTCCCGGGTTCGTCGACGCCCACTCGCATGCCGACGGGCTGATGCGCGACGACGGCGTGCAGCGTGCGCTGCTGCGCCAGGGCGTCACCACAGTGATCGCAGGGCAGGACGGCGTCTCGTATGCGCCGGGCGACGGCGGGTACGCCACCGAGTACTTCGCGGCGATCAACGGGCCGTATGCGCCGTTCGGAGGTGGCGGAGTCGCGGACTACCTGGCGAGCGTCGACGGCGCATCCAGGCTGAACGCCGCCTACCTCATCCCAGCAGGCACGGTTCGCAACACGGTGTGTGGCCGTTCCCGCGCTGACGCCGACGACGAGCAGCTGAGCGCGATGGTCGCGCTCGTGGCGAGCGGGATGCGAGAGGGCGCGGTGGGACTCTCCACCGGGCTCGACTACGTTCCCGGTGCGTTCCAGTCGACGGGGGAGATCGCCGCGATCTGCGAGCCGGTCGCCACGGCAGGCGGCGTGTACGTGAGCCACATGCGCGGAGGCTACGAGTCGAACGCGGCCGCCGGCATCCAGGAGATGGCGAGCATCGCCGGACTCGTGCGCGAGCGCACCGGGGTGCAGCTGCCCGTGCACGTCTCGCATTTCCACGCCGACGCCGACATCGTGCTCGGCCAGCTCGATGTGCTGGAGCGAACGGGCGTCGACGTGACGTTCGACGCGTATCCGTACATCAGGGCGTGCACGCTTCTCGGTATGCCTCTGCTGCCGCCCGAGCTCACGGTGCGGCCCGTCGCCGATGTCGTGCGCGTGCTCCAGAACGCGGACGAGCGCGACCGGCTGCGTCGCGAATGGTTCCCGCTCGTGACGCAGAACCCCAGCCTCGGGCCGCAGTGGCCGGCCATGATCACGCTGGCCCACGTCGATGCCCCCGCCTTCGCGTGGGCGCACGGCTCCACCATCGAGGATGCCGCGGAAACGGCGGGCGTCGATCCGATCGACTTCGCGCTCGACATGCTGGCGGCATCCGGGCTGCGCGTCAACGCCGTGATGGCTGTGCGCAACGCACGCCCGGTGAGCGAGCTCGCCCGCATCTTCTCCCACCCCGCGCATGTGGCCGGCTCGGACGGCATCTTCATCGGCGCCCACCCGCATCCGCGCGGCAGGGGGACCTTCGCCAGGTATCTGCGCGAGTACGTGCGCGAGACCGGAACGTGGTCGTGGCCTGATGCCGTCCGCCACCTCTCCAGCACGTCGGTGGAGCGGTTCGGGCTCGGCGACCGCGGTAGGGTCGCCGGCGGCGCCGTCGCGGATCTCGTCGTCGTCGACCCGGATGCCGTCGCCGACACCGCGACCTACGAGCAGCCGCTTGGGGAGGCGACCGGCATCGACGACGTCATCATCGGAGGGGTGCAGGTGCTCGCGGGCGGCGAACTCGTGGATGCGCTCCCCGGCTGCGGGCTGCGGCGCACCGCCCGGCCGGCTCATGAGGAACGGGGGTGACGGGGTGTCTCAGAGTGTGAAGCGCGCCGCGCGCATCCTCGACTCCATCGCCGAGCAGCCGAAGTCGGTCGCGCAGCTGGCCGAGGATTTCGGCATCCACCGCAGCACCATGTTCCGGGAGCTGCAGACGCTGGAGGAGGTCGGCTTCGCGCGCAGAAGGAAGGACGGCACGTATGCGCCGGCCTTCCGCCTCGCCGTGCTGGGCGCCGCGTCGCTGGAAAGCCTCGACCTTCGCGAGGCGGCGTACTCGGCGGTGCGCAGGCTGCACAGGGCCGTGGGAAGCACCGTGCACGTTGCGGCCCTCGTCGACGACGAGATCGTGTACGTGGACAAGGTGGAGGATGCCGGACGGGTGCGCCTGTACTCCCGCGTCGGGTCACCGGTGCGGCCGCAGTGCAGCGCTCTGGGCAAGGCGATTCTCGCAGCGCTGCCCGAGACCAGACGCGACGACGTGCTCAGGCACGTCGACTGGCGTCGCTACACCGATCGGACCATCACCGACCGCACTGCATTGGACGCCGAGTTGCAGACCGTGGCGCAACGCTGCTGGGCGGCCGACGACGGCGAGTTCGAAGACGTCGTCAACTGCGTGGCGGTGCCCATCACGAGCTCTGCCGGCGTCGTCGGAGCGCTGTCTCTGACCGCACTGCGCGTCGTGCACGACCTCGACGAGCTCAAGACCCGACTGCCGCTGCTGCAGGAGACCGCCCAGCGCATCTCGCGGGAACTCGGGTAGCGGCGCCACCGGCCACGATCGACGATCGCCGCCGGCGACCGACTCCGGCAACCACAACCACCGACGACCACACAGACCACAACGACCGACGGACGATCACCGACCATCGATCGACCGACCACCGAGGAAGGGAAGAACCCACCATGACCAAGTCCGCCATCCACACGTCCAGCGCACCGCAGTCCGCCGGACCGTACAGCCAGGGGATCGTCGCCAACGGATTCTTCTACACGGCAGGCTTCGGCCCGCAGGATCCGGCCACGGGTACCGTGCCCGACGGCGTCGCCGGGCAGACGCGGCAGGTGCTGAGGAACATCGGTGCCGTGCTCGCGGAGCGCGGGCTGACGCTCGATGACTGCGTGAAGACGACGGTGCACCTCGCCGATCTCGCGGACTTCGCCGAGTTCAACGCGGCGTACCAGGAGTTCTTCAGCGCGCCGTATCCCGTGCGCACGACGGTGGGGTCGCAGCTGGCGGGCATCCTCGTCGAGATCGACGTGGTTGCCGCCCTGCCCACCGAGTAAGCGCAGCCCGAGGATCAGCACACCGAGCGCACTCGCGGGCCCAGCGATGGCGCAGCAGCGGACCGGTGGACCATCGTCAGCCGGTCCGCTGCCGGGTTGGCGGACATCCCTTCGCCGGTCAAGGCCTGCCGCGAAGTGACCGGCTGCGCGTAGCGTTCCGTTATCGGCCGAACACATGGCGCCCGACCACGGGAGCCGAGTCGGGTGGCGTGCGGCGACGAATCGACGGGGGATGCAGCGTGAGCGAACGGCAGGTCGGACTCGCGGACGGACGTCAGGTGGGCATCACCGCCGTCGGCGCACCTGCTTCGGCCCGCTGTGTGCTGTTCTGCCATCCCGCGCCAGGATGCGGCGGCTTCGACCCCGACCCGCTCGTGACCCAGAAGTGCGACCTCGGCTTCATCTCGCTCGACCGGCCGGGGTACGGCGCTTCCGACCCCTGGCTCGTTCCGCCGCAGCCGTCGCCGCAACGGTGGGTGCTCGACGTGCAGGCGTTCCTCGCCCGCAGCCGCACCGACGCCGAGTCCATCGGCCACCACGCCTATCACGACCTCGCCGTCCTGGGCTGGCGGGAAGGGTGCATCTTCGCGGCCGCCTTGGCGTCCGCGCTGGCCGATCAGGTGTCGTCCGTCGTCTTCGTGGAGCCGATGACGCTTCGCCATGCGGCGAAGTCGCTGGCCGAGCGCGACGTGTGGGATCCCGCACGACTCATGCCGGGCATCCGCAGCGGTGGCGCGAGCTCGATCGCCGGGCTGCGGTCACGCATCGAGAGGATGCTCGACAGAGCCCGCGAGCAGGGCGACGCCGGTCTCGATGCCGACCGTGCCGCCGTCAAGCAGCAGGTGCTCGACGAGAGCCTGGAATCGCTGCGGGCTCGCACGCTCATCGTCACGAGGAACACGAAGGCCATGAAGCGTTCGGCGCACCGTTACGCGAAACTGGTGCCGGATGCCAGGGTCGCGGTCACGGATGCGCCGGTGCCGATCGCCGCGCACTGGTCCCGCATCGTCGAGCACCTCGAACGGTCAGGCCGCTAGCGTCGGCCCGCACGTCTCGGCTGCGTCGCGGTGAAGGCCTATCGGCCGCCCGACGCCCTCGGATCGTCGGTGCCGCTATCACGCGCCGCGCGCTGCTCCGCGGTGCCTCCCGTGCCGTCGTCGACGTTCCCACCGTACTCGGCGGGCAGGCGTCCCTGCTCGGTCAGCGCCGAGCGCCTGCGCCTGCGCACGATGGCGATCAGGATCAGCAGCACACCCACGCCGGTGAGCACAGCCGAGCCGATCGTGAGCGACGACTCCCAGGCCACGTTGCTGCCCGTCGTGTCCTTGCCCGGTGTGCCGAAGCCGAACAGGAACATCGCGATCACGCCGATGACCGTCAGAACGATGCCGATCACGAGCAACGCTATGCCGCGCGTCGGCTTGGTCATGCCGGACTCCGTCATGTTCCGCCTTTCGCCCAGAGATGCCTCTCGCCCAGAGATGCTGCACCCAGGTCTACGGAGCCCGCCCTCCGGGCTGCAGGGGTTGACACGTCGGCGGCGGTTCGGGCCTCGGCCGGTCGCATCCCGTTCCAGAGCGCGAAGCGCTATCGCCCCGGACCCTGCCGGCCGGTGCGACACGATCGGATCCCGGCGTCAGCCCTTAGCGCGGCGGGGCGCACGCTTCGGCGGTACGGCGGCGGCCGCCTGCGGTTTGAGCCTCACGAGCTGCGTCGTGCTGCTGTCATCCAGCTCGGCGATGTCGGATCGCGATTTGATGAAGTCCGAGAACGACCGGAAGCCGAGCTGCTTCTCGCTGAATGACGGGTCCATGCGCTTGATCTGCGACTTCACCGCCGAGGAGTGCAGCCACTCCGAGTCGTCCTTCTCGTGCCCGATCCGCAGCGCGCGGTCGAGCAGCCCCGTCGCCTCCTCCTGCGGATCGCGCACCGCTTCCTCGAGATCCTCCGACTCGACGCGTGCCTCTCGCTTCGCGGCTGCCGCTTTCGTCGGAGCCTTCGCCTTGGACGAGCGGCCTGACGACGCCTTCGGCGCGGCAACATCCGTCGACGCCGGCTCGTTCGATGCCGGCTCGGTGGACGCCGCGCCGGTGGATGCCGCCTCGGTCGTCCCGGCATCCGCCGGCTGCTCGTCCGCCCGCGTCGGCGTGCGCCTGGGCTGCGGGGGAGAGGGCCTCTCCACGCCGGGCAGCGCATCGTACGTGTAGAACTCGTCGCACGCGGCGGCCAGCGTTCGGCTCGTGGAGCCCGCGACGCCGATGCCCACGACGTAGCGGCCGAGGCGCTTGCAGCGCTGGGCGAGCGGCACGTAGTCGCTGTCGCCCGCGACGATGACCACGTGCGTGAGGTCGGGCAGCCGGAACATGTCCTCGACCGCATCGACGGCGAGACGGATGTCAGCCCCGTTCTTCGCGTACGCCGCGGCCGGGAACAGCTGCACCAGGTCGACGGCCCGGCCTACCAGCTGGTGCCGGTACTCCGCGTTCACCTGCGCCGACCAGTCGGCGTACGCCCTGGTGAGCACGATCGTTCCGAACGACGCCGCGAAATCGATCACGGCTCCGACATCGACGGTCGCTGCATCGAGCTTCGCGGCGATCGCGGAGTCGGCTCCTGACTCGTCGGGATCGAACTGCCGCACCCTGTCACGTTGGAACGTGCCACGGCCGTTCACCTGGTCGTAGCGCGAGATGACGATGTTGTCGAAGTCGATGTAAACGGCCACGCGGCTGTCTGTGGTGTCGGCCATGGCATCCTTTCGCCGCCTGTCCCCGGCGTTGTCGGAAGACCACGGCGCGGGACGGGCCTGTGCACCCGGAGGCGGGATGGTTCGAGCGTAGCGCGGCAAGCACGAGCCCTCCTCGTCGTCACGCCAGACCGTAAGCCCTCGTGGGCGCGAACTCGTAGACGAGGCGCCCCTCCTCCGCCATCCTGTGCAGGAAGGCATCCTCGTCGAGCTCCTGGCCGTACCAGAGCAGCGGACCGGAGGCGCGATTCTGCATCACCCGGAACAGCCGGAGGTTCGCTGCAGGGGCGTCCTGGCCCTCGAGCAGCGTGACGGTGGCCTCGATCGTGAGGAACGCGTGCCGCTCGTCGAAGACGAACAGCGTCGAGCGCGGATCGCGCCGCAGCGTGCGGGTGCGCACCCGGTCGGTCGTGCCGCTGCTCCAGATCTTTCCATCCACGAGCGCGACGCCGACCCGCACCGCCTTGGGAGTGCCATCCCGGCCGATCGTGATCATGGCGGCCGAGTGATGCTTCTGCAGAAAGTCCAGCTGTTTCGCGGTCAGTTCCATCTCGGACCCCTTCGCCATGGCGGGGCCGAGTTGTCTTCGGCCCCGAGCTTTCGGTTGCAGCGCCGTGCGTCCGTCAGAGTGGGTTCAGCACACCGGATGCCATGATGCGGCGCAGCGTGCTCACCCCCAGCCGGCTCATCACGGGGTTGCTCTCCCGGTAGTACCACACCAGGCCCATGGCCTGCTCGAACGCCCACGCCGCGCCGCGCGCCCACTCGAGCCGTTCGTCGTCGCTCGAGGCCGTGCTCTCCTGCAGAGCCGCTCGGAGCGCGCTCCTGGCCGGCTCGTCGAACAGGTGCCAGGCCACCACCAGGTCGAGCGCAGGATCGGCGGGCTGGAAGCCGCCGACGTCGAGCACTCCGACGAGCCGCCCGTCACGCACGAGGACGTTCGCCGGGATCAGGTCCGTGTGCGACATCGTGTCGGGCGAACGCCTCGGCAGCTCGCGGAACGCATCCCACGCTCGGCGCAGGGCCGCGACGTCGAGCAGGCCCTCGCTGCGCGCGAAGCAGGTGGATATCCATTCGTCGTGCGCGCGCAGGTCCCCGCCGCGTCCCGAGCCCTGGAAGGAGCGCCCGTCGACGGGTGCCGACCGCAGGTCGAGGATCAGGGCGGCGAGATCGAGCGCGAGCGGCCGCGAGCCCGCCTGTCCGCGGGCCGTGGCTGTCGCGCCGTCGATCCACGTCGTGACCGACCACGGGCCCGAGTATTGCGCCCCTGGTGCGCCGATCGCCACGGTGACCGGGGCGGGGACCGTCGTACAGCGAGCGAACTCCGCGGCCGCGTCGGCTTCACGACGCAGCGTCGTCAGCGATGCCCCGGGGTCGTCGACGACGAGCGGGAAGCGGGCCGCCAGCTCGTCGCCGACCCGGAAGATGGCGTTCACCGTTCCCGACGCCGGTGCCGCGCGCACCTCGAGCTCCGCCCACTGCGGGAACTGCCGCGCAACGAGCTCCGCCACGTCGCGCGCGTCGAGCTGCACCTGTCCCTCGTGCATCATGGCCGCGGGCGTCTGGTCATGCGGGAAGCAGCCGCAGCGTCGCACCGTGGGATGCGTCGTCCACGACGGGATCGACGTACTCCTTCGGGTACCCGACGTCGTACTTCTCGTGGTACGCGCGGTCGACAGCCGCGTGATCGGCTGAGCGTGACGAGCCGAGCGAGACATCTTCGAACACCACGTCGCGCGAGACGCTCCCGATCGCGATGCGGCCGTCGCCGGCGGCCAGCGCCCTGGCGAACCACCTGTTGCCTGCCCCGTGCGCCGAGCGAACGAAGACCTCGTCGCCGACGCGCACGATCCAGATCCTCACACTCGACGTGGGTCTCCCGTCGGGGTCGCGAGAGACGAGCACCACCTCGTCCTCGCTCTGAATTGTCGTCAGCTCGTCTTCGCTCCACGTCGAGGTCATGAGGAGAGCGTAGGGGAGCCGCGGCCCGCGCCGCCGGTGGCGTGTGCGAGGGTGGGCACATGGCCCTCATCCATCACGCAGAACTCGTTCCGTCCAAGCTCGATCTCGTGTCCGGCTGGATCACGGCGCAGCCGTTCTGGCCCAGCGGCGCGCAGCCCGCCTCGCTCCGCCGCATGGCCGCGTTCCGGTTCGACGACCCGGCGGGCAAGGTGGGCATCGAGACCCTCCTGTTGCAGTGCGACCAGCCGGACGGCACCGGCATCGTATCGCTGCAGGTTCCGCTGACCTACCGGGAGGCGCCGCTCGACGGCGGCGAGTCCGCGTTCATGGGCACCCTCGAGCACAGCGTGCTCGGCACCCGTTGGGTGTACGACGCGACGGGCGACCCCGTCTACCTCGCCGAACTCGTGCGCACGGTCGTCACAGGCGGGCACGAGGTGGAGCTCTACTACGAGGAGAACGGCGAACGCGTCGTCAAGGAGGGCGACGCGCACGTGCGCGGCAGCGGGCATCCGGATGCCGCCGTGCCCGACCTGCCGGCGGACGCCGCCAGCCTGGACTGCGTCAGCGACTCCGGCACCACGACCGCGACGGCCGGGAATGTGCGCGTGCGGCTCGCGCGCCTCCTCGGCGGCACCGGCGCATCCGGCTGGGGTGCGGCCGACTCGCTCCGGCCCGATGACGGCGACGGACTGCTCATCGGCAGCTGGGGCCAGACGGAGGATGCCCTCCTCGCGGCGATCGCCCGCCGGGACTGACATGTACACGACCAGGGTGACGAGGCACATCGCCGCGCCGGCGTCGGAGGTGTACGCCGCGCTCGTCGACGCCGACGCGGTTGCCCGATGGCGCGTTCCACGGAACATGACCGCGGCGGTGCACGAGTTCGACGCGAGGGTCGGCGGACGCGTGCGCATCTCCCTGACCTACGACGACCTTGAGGCGCGCGGCAAGACGTCCGCCCACACCGACACGTACAGCGGCAGGTTCCTGGAGCTCACGCCGGAGGTGCGCACGGTCGAGGAGGTGGAGTTCGAGTCGACGGATTCCGCGCTCGCCGGCACAGTGACGGTCACCACGCGGCTCACTCCCGACGGCGACGGCACGATGGTCGAGCTCGTGCAGGAGGGCATGCCCGACGCCGTGCCGCCCTCGGACAACGAGCTCGGGAGCCGCATGGCGCTCGACGCGCTCGCGGAGTACGTGGAGGGCCGGCTCCGTCACTGACAGGCTTTACCCCTGACCGACTGCGCCCCTGACCAGCTGCGCCCCTTACCGGCTGCCGTGGGAATCGACGCCGGGTGGCCGCTGTTCGGACAGGTGGCAGCAGATCACAGGAGAGGCAGCGGGCATGAGGATCGCCATCATCGGAGGCACCGGCTACACCGGCACGAACATCGCGCGTGAGGCGCTGCGGCGCGGGTGGGAGGTGCGCTCGCTCGCGCGGCACGAGCCCGAGCATCCGCTCGAGGGTGTCGAGTATCTGGTGGGCACGTACGACGACGAGGAGGCGGTCGCCCGTCTCGTCGACGGAGCCGACGCACTGATCGTCGCGGCCGTTCCCACCGATGCGGACGACAGGCCGGTGCTTCTGCCGAAGCTGCCGCAGCTCGTCGCAGCGGCCACCGCTGCCGGCGCCAGGATCGGCGTGATCGGCGGGGCAGGCAGCTCGCTTCTGAGCGAGGGTGGGCCTCGTCTGCTCGACTCGCCAGACTTCGTCGAGGAGTGGAAGGCCGGCGCTCTCGCCCACGCCGACGTGCTCGAATGGCTGAGGTCGCAGCATCCGGCCGGCTCGGATGCCGTTCGCTGGTTCTACGTCAGCCCGGCCGGCCTGTACGGCAGCTACGCGCCTGGCGAGAACACCGGCTCGTACCGCACGGGCGGCGACGTGCTCGTCACGAAGGAGGACGGCTCGTCGGAGATCTCCGGTGGCGACTTCGCGCTCGCCGTCGTCGACGAGCTCGCGTCGCCGAAGCACGAGAACCGGCGGTTCACCGTCGGGCATTGAGCCTGCCTACGGGTGCCCGCGGCAGTGAGAGCCGCGGTCGGAGACGACGGCCGGAGACGGCGGCGGGCGCCGCTGGCCGGGCTCGCGAGCGGCTTCGGGCGATAATGCGCAGGTGACTCGCGCATCCGCAGCACCGACGATCGGCCCGGTCGGCAGGCTGGGCGCTGCTGCCTCGCGACGCCCGTGGATCGCGCTGTCGTGCTGGCTGCTCGTGGTCGTCGTCGCCGTCGCGACGGCACTCGGCGGCATTGGCGGGCAGACCCTCTTCGACCGGCTCGGCGGGTCGATCCCCAGCGTGCACGGCGAGAGCTCGGCAGGCTCCGACCGCCTCTCCACGGGTTCAGGCACGAGCGTCACGCTGCTGATCCACGGCGTCGATCTGCAGGATCCTTCCGTCGTCGCCCGCACGAGCACGCTGGCGCGGGCTCTCGCCGCGCTGCCCGGCACCTCGGTGGCCGACCCGCTCGCGGTGCCGGGCGGCATCCGGAACCCGCAGGTGGCGCCGCTCGTCGCGAAGGACGGCAGGGGCATCCTCATCACGGCAACGGTCGCCGGTGTCGATGGCAAGGACGCACCCCAGCGCACCGTCGACGAGGCGCGACGCCTGATCGATGCCGCAGCCCTCGACCTGCGGGCGGACCAGCCGGGCGCGACGGTGGAGGTGGGCAGCACGCAGCTGCTCACTGACTCCCTGATGTCGATCAGCGAGAACGATCTGCGCCGAGGCGAGACCGTCGCGCTTCCCATCGCCCTCGTCGTGATGCTGTTCGTGTTCGGCGGCTTCATCGCCGCGGGGCTGCCACTGATCGGCGCGGGCGCCTCCATCGTGACCTCGCTCGCCATGCTGCTCGCGTTCACCTACGTGACGGACATCGCGAACACCGTCATCAACGTCGTGACCGCCGTGGGACTGGGACTCTCCATCGACTACGGGCTGCTGGTGGTGAGCAGGTTCCGCGAGGAGTACCGGGCGGCGGTCGCCGGACAGGATTGCGCCACGACGAGACGATTGCGCCAGCCTTCAGGGCGCCATCACGACGAACCGGCGCAATCGCGGCAGCAGGATCGGGAGATCAGGCTCGCTGCCGTCGCCGTCGCTCTCGACCGGGCAGGCCGCACCGTGCTGTTCTCCGGCACGACCTTCGCGATCGCGAGCCTCGGTCTGCTCGTGTTCGAGCCGTCGTTCGTGCGTGCCGTCGGCATCGCTGCGATCGCCGTGACGGTGATCGCGATGCTGTCGGCGACCACGCTCATCCCCGCGATCATCGGCCTCACCGGGCAGAAGCTTCTGCGGCCGGGCGCGCTCACCCGGCTGCCGTTGGTCGGCCGCAGCATCGAGCGGTTCGGCGATGTGGCTCCCGAGGAGGGCTTCTTCTCGCGTCTCACGAGGCGGGTGCAGCGGCATCCGGCGCTGGTCACGCTCGGCTGCATCGTCGTGCTGCTGCTGCTCGGCAGTCCCGTGGTGTCGTTGACGCTCGCCAACACGAGCATCGACGCCGTGCCACGCGCGTCGAGTCAGTACACGTTCGAGACCACCCTCACCGACGAGTTCCCGGATGCCGCACCCGCCAGGGTGCAGCTCGTCGCCACGTCGCGGGCGGACCTGACCGACTGGGCGGGGGAGGTGGCCGGGCTCGAGCACGTGCGGTTGGTGGGGGACGCGCAGCACGCCGGGTCGTCGTGGACCGCGCGGGTGGACACGGACCCGCGCGACGGGATCGCCGTGGTGCGTGAGATCCGCGCGCATCCGCCGGCCTTCCAGCACTGGGTGACCGGCATCGACGCCGGAACCGTCGACCTGGCGGACTCGCTGGCGCGCGGCGCGCCGCTGGCGATCCTCATCGTGGCGGCGGGGACGATCGTGCTGCTGTTCCTCATGACCGGTTCGCTCGTCGTGCCGCTCAAGGCGCTCGTGGCGAGCGCGCTGTCGCTCGGGGCGTCGCTCGGCCTTCTGGTCTGGGGGTTTCAGGACGGCGCGTTCGCCGGCATCCTCGGCTTCGACGCCGACCGCGTGTACGGCGTGGATGTGATCGTGCTGCTTCTCGCCCTGGCATTCGGCTTCGGGCTCGCGATGGACTACGAGATGTTCGTCATCTCCCGCATCAAGGAGCGGGTGGATGCGGGCGTTCCCGACAACGAGGCCATCGCCCTGGGCCTGCAACGCTCCGGCCGCATCATCACGTCGGCGGCGCTCATCATCGTCGTCGTCTTCGCCGGCTTCGCGACGGGCGACCTCGTGCTCATCAAACAGCTCGGCGTCGCCCTCGCGTTCGCCGTCTTCATCGACGCCACGCTCGTGCGCTGCCTGCTCGTTCCCGCGTTCATGACGTGGCAGGGCCGCATCATGTGGTGGGCGCCACCGTGGATGAAGCGGCTGCACAAGCGCATCGGCATCGCCGAGAGCTGACCAGCGGCGTCAGCTTGCCGAGAGCCGAACTGCCGCGTCATGCCGCCGAGAGCTGATCTGCGACCTCGGTTCACCGGAAGCTGACCTGCGGTGTCACACCGTCGACAGCGCCAGCAGCACCGTCGCGATGAGCGCGAGTCCGACTCCTGACGCCTGCACCGCCGACATCCGCTCCTTCAGCACGAGCCTGGCCAGCACGATCGTGGCAAGCGGGTAGATGCCGATGATCACGGACACGACGGCGAGGTCGCCGAGCTGGAGAGCCACCACGAGCAGCGCGTTGGCGACGCCCAGCAGGATGCCGCCTGCCAGCATCATCCAGAGCGCCGCCCGCCGCGGGATGCGGTGCGAGTGCGACGTGCCGGCCTCCGGGTCGAGGGCGGTGAGCGATCGCCGCAGCCGTGGCACGACGGCGGCCAGTCCGAGGATGCCGGCCATGACCACCAGGCCCACGCCGGCTCCGGCTGAAGCCTATCCGGGGCCACCGTCACGCAGGTTGCCGGCAGGCTCAGCGCGCCACGACGATCGAGACCGCTATCGCGAACATCGTCACCGCGATGAGGATGTCCAGCACCCGCCACGCGAGCGGTGACCGGAACAGCGGACCGAGCAGCCGCGCTCCGAATCCGAGCGCGGTGAACCAGACGACGCTGGCCAGCGCGGCCCCGAGCGCGAACCACCAGCGGTTCTCGCCGTATCCGTTGCCCACCGCCCCCATCAGCACGACCGTGTCGAGATAAACGTGCGGGTTCAGCCACGTGAACGCGAAGCAGGCCGCCAGCACGGCGACGAGGCCGGAAGGTCCCGCACCGGTGGCCGGATCGAGTTCGCCCGGCCGGAACGCCCTCCTGGCCGCGAGGATGCCGTACACCATCAGGAAGACGACGCCCACCCATCGCACCACCGTCAGGACCCAGGGCGCCGCGAGAACCAGCGCGCCGACCCCGGCGATGCCTGCCGCGATGAGCACGGCGTCGCTTCCGGCGCACACGATGACGATGGGCAGCACGTGCTCGCGACGAAGGCCCTGACGCAGCACGAACGCGTTCTGTGCGCCGATGGCCACGATGAGCGACAGTCCGAAGCCGAGCCCGGCGAGCACGGTGCCCGCGGCGGATGCGCTGGCGCTCGCGTGCGCGTGTGAGGCGAGCGACGATGCCGAGCCCGCTGACGCCCACGACGCCCGGGATGCCGCGGACGTCAGCCACGGGAGCGCGTGGCCGAGGGCCGCGGTCAGGGTGAGCACCGACTCAAACTATGCCGCGTCACCGGTGAAGTGAAGCTTTACTTTCTTACGATCCATTAGCATGGCTGTTGATGGACTTCGATCTCGGCCAGTTGCGCGCGCTCGACGCCGCCGTGACGCGCGGCACGCTGGATGCCGCAGCGCAGGCCCTGCACATCACGCCTTCGGCCGTGAGCCAGCGCATCCGCGCGCTTGAGGCCTCACTCGGACGTGTGCTGCTGGTGCGCTCCAAGCCGGTCGCGGTCACCGAGTCGGGAGCCGCAGCGCTGCGTCTTGCCCGGCAGATCGGGACGCTCGCCGACGCGCTCTCCGCCGACCTCGCGGGCGAGGAGGGGAGCCGGCGCACGGTGACCTTGGGCGTCAATGCCGACTCGCTCGCCACTTGGGTGCTGCCCGCTCTGGCGCGGCTCGACGACCTCGACTTCGAGCTGCACCGCGAGGACCAGGAGCACACCGCCGCCTACCTGCGCGATGGCACCGTGATGGCCGCGATCACGGCCGAATCGACTCCGGTGCAGGGCTGCACGGTCGAGGCCCTGGGGACCATGCGCTTCGTGCCGTGCGCCAGTCCGGCGTTCGCCAGGCGCTGGTTCCCAGACGGCGTCACCACCGCTGCATTGCGGGTGGCGCCGTACGTGGACTTCGATCGCAAGGACGAACTGCAGGCGCGGTACCGCGCGCTGCACGGCGCGTGTGACGCGGCGCCGCGCAACCAGGTTCCGGCATCCTCGGAGTTCTTCCTCGCCGTTCGCCTCGGGCTGGGCTGGGGCATGATCCCGACGGTTCAGCTCAGCGGAGCGAAGGGTGAGGTGCAGGTGCTGGACGAGCGGGGCATCTCCGTGCCGCTGTACTGGCAGCAGTGGAACCTGCGCTCGAGCGCGCTCGACCGGGTGCGGGAGGCGCTCGTCGACGGCGCGGCTCGAGCGCTGGACCCCATCGGCGGGTGACCCCGCGACCGCAGTGGAGCCTGCCGAAACCCGGGTCCCCGCCGTTGAGCCCGTCGGAACCCGGTGTTCGTCGGGTCGGTGCCGACGGGCTCAACCGGCGGTCGTCAGCGTGGCGGGTCGACGGGCTCGATCGGCGTCAGCACGAAGACGGGGATCTGCCGGTCGGTCTTCGTCTGGTACGTGGCGTAGTCCGGCCAGACGGCGACGGCGCGCTCCCACCAGGCATCCCGCTCCGGCCCCTCGGCCAGGTGGGCGAGGTAGTCGCGTCGCTCGGCGCCGTCCTGCAGCTCCACGTTCGGGTTCTTCGCGATGTTGTAGTACCACGTGGGATGCGTGTCGGCTCCGCCCTTCGACGCGACGACCGCGTACTCGCCGTCGTGCTCCACGCGCATCACGGGGTTCTTGCGCAGCTTGCCCGACTTCGCGCCGACCGACGTCACCACGACGATCGGAACGCCGCGGAGGGTGTTCGCTTCACGGCCGTCTGATGCCTCGAACCGCTCGACCTGCGTGCGTGCCCAGTCAGCGGTGCCCGGCTCCCATTCCCCTGCCAAAGGCATCGCTATGCCACCCTTTCCGCGACCCGGGCGAGGAACTCCACGGACCGCAACGGATCAGGCGTGCGTGCCGAGACGTAGGCGGCGGTGAATCCCAGCTCGCGCAGCTCGTCCAGGTGTCCGACGAACTCCTCGAAGTCCGTCTCGGGCGTGACGCCCGTGGTCGTGGTCTTCTCGATGGTGTCGTAGTCCCTGTCTTCGACGTCGCACCAGTGACGCAGCACGTCGAGCTTGTGGGCGGCCTGCGGGGATCCGAAGATGTTGCACGCATCCGCATAACGCGCCACGAAGCGCAGAGTCTTCTGCTCGCCGACGCCGCCGATCATGAGGTACGGGCGCGGCTTGCTCAGCGGCTGCGGCGAGTTCAGCGTGCGTCCGAGGCTGTAGTGCTTGCCCTCGTAGGGGCCCTCGTCGTCGCTCCACATCTGCAGGCAGATCTGGATGGCCTCCTCGAGGCGCTCGAACCGCTCCTTGGTGGGCGGGAACGGGATGCCGAGGCCCTTCGACTCCTCCTCGTTCCATCCGGCTCCGATGCCGAGACCGGCGCGTCCGCCGGAGAGCACGTCCAGCGTGGAGATCTGCTTGGCGAGGATGCCCGGCTCACGGTAGATCACACCCGTCACGAGCGTGTGCAGCAGCACGCTCTTCGTGTGCGCCGCGAGGAAGCCGAGCGCCGTGTAGCCCTCCAGCATGGGCTTCTCCGGCGCGCCGATGCTGCCGATCTGCCAGAAGTGGTCCATGACGCTGATGCGCTTGATTCCCGAGTTCTCCGCCTCTTGCGCCGCACGGGCGAACGTGTCGGCGAGGGCGGAGTCCGGTACGTCCCAGGTGAAGTTGGCGATGTGGAAACCGATATCCATGACTGCACGCTATTGGCTGGCCCCCGTCTCTGCACAGGCCGCCTGGCATGCGCAAAGCGGGCCGGAGGGTGACCATCCCCTCCGACCCGCTGTGGGTGATCCGCGTCGGCTACTGCGCGCTGCGGATGTTCGTGGCCTGGGGGCCCTTGGCGCCCTGCTCCACGTCGTACTCCACCTTCTGGTTCTCTTCGAGGTTGCGGTAGCCGCTTCCCACGATGGCGGAGTGGTGGGCGAAGACGTCGGCAGAGCCGTCGTCGGGGGCGATGAAGCCGTAGCCCTTATCGGAGTTGAACCATTTGACGGTGCCGGTGGCCATGTCGTCGTATTCCTTTTATTCGTGTTCGAGGACCGCAACCGCGGTCCCCCGTGCGGCGACGAGATCGTCGCCGACGT
>Ga0164242_10002692_pt1 | contig 20518 bp, 18 predicted proteins | sample OricomgcompostMG_FD_108783 | JGI IMG/M metagenome (GOLD analysis project Ga0164242, IMG submission 108783) | Miracle-Growth compost microbial communities from Emeryville, California, USA - Original compost - Miracle growth compost (MG) ... | reverse complement strand
CGAGGACGTGGTGGTCGTGGACACCCCGGACGCGCTGCTGGTCACCACCAAGGACCACGCGCAGCAGGTCAAGGGGGCCGTGGAGGCCCTCAAGGCCCACGGCGAGGTCGACGTCCTCTGACGTAGTCCCTCTGCGAACCGGAGCCCCCTGAAGGGGCTGCGTCGCAATGTCCGTGCGCGGGATCACGTCCTGCTGCTCGCCCGGCCTACACTGACAGCCATCGCCGCCGCACCGGCGTCCTGCACGGATCCGACCGCGGCGCAGCGGTTCAGTCAGCACAGCCGTGAAGTGGAGCAAGGAGCAGCAAGCGTCGTGAGCGAGCCGGACACCGTCACCGAGCAGCAGCAGTCCGTGCGGATCGCCCCGTACCTGGCGCCACACCATGACGCGCTCATCGCGTTCCGCCGCGACCTTCACTCCCACCCCGAGCTCTCCTTCCAGGAGGAGCGCACCACCGGACGCATCGTCGAGGCGCTCACCGCGGCGGGCCTGCAGCCGCGCCGCATGAGCGGCACCGGCGTGTGGGTGGAGATCGGCGAGGGCGAGCTGGCGATCGGGCTGCGCGCCGACATCGACGCGCTGCCGCTCACGGAGGAGACGGGGCTGAAGTACGCCTCCGTCCACGCAGGCGTCTGCCACGCCTGCGGGCACGACATCCACACCACCGTGATGCTCGGCGTCGCCATGGTGCTCAGGGATCTGCACGCGGCAGGGAAGCTGAATGGCCGCGTGCGCATCCTCTTCCAGCCGGCCGAGGAGCGCATGCCGGGTGGCGCCAAGTCCGTGATCGAGCAGGGCCTGCTGGAGGGCGTCCCGCGCGTGCTCGCCCTGCACTGCGAGCCGCGGATCGAGGCCGGGCACATCGGCACGCGCATCGGCGCCATCACCTCCGCCTCCGACACGATCCGGATCAAGCTGACCGGTCACGGCGGGCACACCTCGCGTCCGCACCTGACCGAGGACCTCGTCTTCGCGCTGGGCCAGATCGCCGTGGGCGTCCCCGCCGTGCTCTCCCGCCGGATCGACGTGCGCAGCGCCGTCTCCGTGGTGTGGGGCCAGATCAACGCGGGCAACGCCCCCAACGCGATCCCGTCCACCGGCACGCTCTCCGGCACCATGCGCTGCCTCGACGGGCAGGCGTGGGAGAGCGCGGGGGAGCTGCTGGACGAGGTCGTGGCGCAGGTCGCCGCCCCCTACAACGTGCACGTGGAGCTGGAGCACATCCGCGGCGTGCCTCCCGTGGTCAACGCCGTGGAGGAGATGGCCCTGGTCGAGGCCGCCGCCCGCTCCGAGATCGGTGCCGACGCGATCGAGCTGACGCCGCAGTCCATGGGCGGCGAGGACTTCGCCTGGATGACCCAGAAGCGCCCCGGCGCCATGTTCCGGCTCGGCACCCGCACGCCCGGCGGCGAGGTCTACGACCTGCACCAGGGCAACTACGTCCCGGACGAGCGCGCCATCTCCGTTGGCGTGCGCGTCATGGCCGCCGCCGCGCTGCTGGCCGTGGGCCAGGCGGCCGGGGCGGACGCTCCCGGCGCCTGAGGCGTCGTCCCCGTCCGGCCCCGAGCGCTGCCCGACGCCGCGTGCGGACGGCGCGCACGCGGCGTCGGGCAACGCCGTACGCACCTCCGCGAAGTCCGGGGCAACCTCCGCGCAACGAATCCGGACAGCGTGACGGTGTCGAAGCTCACCCACGGGTACAAGCAGCGTCACATGCCGGGGTATTCTTGTCGCTGCACGCTGGGGTGGGGTAAGGCCACGCCCGCGTGGCTCGCCCCGTTCCCGAGGAGGACCCCGTGAAGATCACCCCGTCCGTTCGCCGTCGTTCCGCGGCCGTCGCCGCCGTGCTCGGCGTCGCATCCCTGGCGCTCTCCGCCTGCGGCTCCGCCCCGACCGAGTCCGGCTCCGGTTCCGGCTCCGCCGCGGCCGACAAGGACTTCAAGGCCTGCATCGTCTCCGACTCCGGTGGCTTCGATGACCAGTCCTTCAACCAGACCTCCTACGAGGGCCTGAAGACCGTGGTGAAGGACCTGGGCATCAAGATGAGCCAGGCCGAGTCCAACGCCGACTCCGACTTCGAGCCGAACCTCAACGGCATGGTCCAGGCCAAGTGCACCCTGGTCTACTCGGTGGGCTTCAACCTCTCCAAGGCCACCCAGAAGATCGCCAAGGCCAACCCGAAGACCGAGTTCGCCATCCTCGATGACGACGGCGCCAAGGCCGACAACCTGAAGAACCTCACGTACCAGACGGACCAGGCCGCGTACCTGGCCGGCTACGTGGCCGCCGCCCAGTCCAAGACGGGCAAGGTCGCCACCTTCGGCGGCATGAAGCTGCCGACCGTGACCATCTTCATGGAGGGCTTCGCCGAGGGCGTGGCCAAGTACAACGAGGACAAGGGCAAGGACGTCAAGGTCCTGGGCTGGAGCACCTCCAAGAAGGACGGCACCTTCACGGGTGACTTCACCAGCCAGGACAAGGGCAAGACCCTGACCCAGAACTTCATCTCCCAGGGTGCGGACATCGTCATGCCCGTGGCCGGCCCCGTGGGCCTCGGTGCGGCCTCCGCCGTGGAGGACGCCAAGAAGTCCGGCAAGGACGTGGCCCTGGTGTGGGTGGACTCGGACGGCTACAAGTCCGCCTCCAAGTACAAGGACGTCATGCTCACCTCCGTGGTGAAGTCCATGGACAAGACCGTGGAGCAGGTCACCCGTGACGCGGCCGAGGGCAACTTCGACAACAAGCCCTACGTCGGCACGCTGAAGAACGAGGGCGTCTCCATCGCCCCGTTCCACGACTACGACTCCCAGGTGTCCGCTGACACCAAGAAGGAGGTCGAGGACCTGAAGCAGCAGATCATCGACGGGAAGATCACCGTCGGCAAGTGATCGCAGGGCAGGGGTCGCCGCTCCCGCGTCAGGGGGCGGCGACCCCTGCTTTGAGTGCCCTTTCCCGCAGCGCCTGCGAGGATGGCACGGAGCAGTACCTTTCCCAGCACCACGAGGACGCGGAAGAAGCCACGTGAAACTCGAACTCGACCACATCTCCAAGGCCTTCGGGGACTTCTACGCCAACCGGGACATCTCCCTGACGGTGGAGCCCGGGCAGATCCACGCACTCCTCGGGGAGAACGGCGCGGGCAAGTCCACGCTCATGAACGTCCTCTACGGGCTCTACCAGCCCACCTCGGGACGCATCCTGGTGGACGGCAAGCCGCAGCAGTTCTCCGGGCCGGGGGACGCCATGGCCGCCGGCATCGGCATGGTCCACCAGCACTTCATGCTTGTCCCCGTCTTCACGGTCGCGGAGAACGTGGCCCTCGGCGCGGAGAACACCAGCGGCGGCCGCCTGGACCTGAAGGTCACGCGTGCCCGCATCCGGGAGATCTCCGAGCGCTACAACTTCGGCGTGGACCCCGACGCGATCGTCGAGGACCTCCCCGTGGGCGTGCAGCAGCGCGTGGAGATCATCAAGGCCCTGGTCCGCCACGCCAAGGTGCTCATCCTGGACGAGCCCACCGCCGTGCTCACCCCGCAGGAGACGGACGAGCTGTTGGCGATCATGAAGGAGCTCGCAGCGGGCGGCACCTCCGTGGTGTTCATCTCCCACAAGCTGCGCGAGGTCAAGGCCGTCTCCGACGTCATCACCGTGATCCGCCGCGGCCAGGTGGTGGGGGACGCCGACCCGAACGCGGACGCCACCGAACTGGCCTCCATGATGGTGGGCCACGACGTGCAGCTGACCGTGGACAAGGCCAAGGCCGAGCCGGGCGAGGTCACCTTCGCCGTCACCGACCTGACCGTGACCCTGCCCAACGGGCAGGTGGCCCTCGACCACATCAGCCTTGAGGTCGCCAAGGGCGAGATCCTCGCCGTGGCCGGCGTGCAGGGCAACGGCCAGACCGAGCTCGCCGAGGCCATCCTCGGCCTCGCCGACGGCGAGACCGCCGGCTCCATCCGCCTGGAGGGCAAGGAACTGGTGGGGCTGAACCCGCACCAGGTGCTGCGCTCCGGCGTCGGCTTCGTCCCTGAGGACCGCAACGAGGACGGGCTGGTGGGGGACTTCTCCATCGCCGAGAACCTGGTGCTCGACCTCTACGACACCCCGCAGTTCTCCCGCGGCGGCTCGCTGCGCGTGGCCGAGGTGAACCGCAACGCCGTGGACCGCGTGGCCGAGTTCGACATCCGCACGCCCTCCCCGCAGGCGCAGGCCGGTCAGCTCTCCGGCGGCAACCAGCAGAAGGTCGTCATGGCCCGCGAACTCTCGCGGCCGCTGAGCCTGTTCGTGGCCTCCCAGCCCACGCGCGGCGTGGACGTGGGCTCCATCGAGTTCCTCCACCAACGCATCGTGGCCGAGCGCGACCGCGGGACACCCGTCATCATCGTCTCCACCGAGCTGGACGAGGTGCTGGCCCTGGCCGACCGGATCGCCGTGCTCTACCAGGGGCGCGTGGTCGGCATCGTCCCGCCCGACACCCACCGCGACGTGCTCGGCCTGATGATGGCAGGCATGTCCGTCGACGAGGCCGAGGTGCAGGCAGCCCAGGCCGAGTCCCTGGTCCTGGATCCCGAAGACAGCGAAGGAGGCGTGCTGTGAGCGCCGCTGAGACCCAGCCCCGCGAGGGCACACCACTTCTCACCCGGATCGTGCGTGGCTCCACGCTGACCTCCGTCCTGGCGGTGCTCGTGGCGCTCGTCATCGGCGGCGTGCTGATCGCCGTGACGGACCAGGACGTGTGGGAGAAGTCCTCGTACTTCTTCGCCCGCCCGCAGGACACGCTCATGGCGGCGTGGGACGCGGCCTCCGGCGCGTACGTGGCGCTCTTCGAGGGCGCCGTCTACAACTCCACGCAGGGCTTCGCGCCCATCGCGGAGTCCCTGGCCATGGCCACCCCGCTGATCTTCGCGGGCCTCGGCGTGGCGCTCGCCTTCCGCGCCGGCCTGTTCAACATCGGCGCCCAGGGCCAGATCATCTTCGGCGCGATCGTGGGTGCCTGGGCCGGCTTCGCCTGGCACCTGCCCGCCGGGCTGCACCTCGTGGTGGTGTTGATCATGGCCGCCCTCGGTGGCGCCGTGTTCGGCGGCATCGTCGGCTGGCTCAAGGCGGCCACGGGCGCCCACGAGGTGATCGTGACGATCATGCTCAACTACGTGGGCCTGAACCTGCTCAACTGGTTCCTGACCCTGCCCTCCTTCCTGCCCAAGGGTGCCTCCAACCCGGTGAGTCGCCCGCTGGCCGAGGGAGCGCAGTACCCCATCCTCATCCCCGGCACGCGCCTTCACCTCGGCTTCATCGTGGCGATCGTCGCCGTGGCCGTCGTCTGGTGGCTGCTCTCGCGGTCCACCCTCGGCGTGCGGCTGCGCGCCGTGGGCTCCAACCCGCGAGCGGCCCGCACCGCAGGCATCGACGTCAAGCGGACCACGTTCTACGCCATGGCGATCGCCGGTGCGCTGGCCGGCCTCGCCGCGACCGCACCGATCTCCGGCACCGAGCACTCCCTGACCCTCGGCGTGGCCGGCTCCATCGGCTTCGACGCCATCACCGTAGCGCTGCTCGGCCGCTCCACCCCGGTGGGCACGTTCTTCGCGGCCCTGCTCTTCGGCGCCTTCCGCGCCGGCGCCACCACCATGCAGATCCAGACCGGCATCTCCAACGACATCGTCCTGGTGGTCCAGTCCCTGATCGTGCTCTTCATCGCCGCCCCGCCGCTCATCCGCGCGCTGTTCGGCCTGAACCGGGTGGCCCGCCGCGGCAGGACGCCCAAGGCGCCCACGACCCCCAAGGTCACCCCCGTCGCTCCCACGGAAGGAGGCGCAGCGTGAGCGCCGCGACCCTCACCCAGGCCGTCCGTGACGCAGCCCCCGTGGTGCGCACCTGGCGCCCCACCGTCATCTACGCGATCCTCGCCGTGGTCGGCTTCGTCGGCTTCGGTGCGCTCGGCAACGACGCGCAGGCGCACTTCCAGCTCAGCCAGGGCGGCGACGCCCTGCAGCTGCCGCTGCTGACCATGCCGGGGCGCATCACCGGCATCATCACCGGGCTGGTCATGCTCGCGATCGCCGGCTGGTCCTACGTGGCCATGCGCGGCGGGCGCAAGCTGCCCGTCTGGGTGGCCGTGCTCTTCGGCCTGCTCTTCGTGATCGGCTTCCTGGCCTGGGTCGTCTCCGGCGCCCAGACCCCGCAGATCTCCCTGCCCGGCCTGCTCGGCGGTGCAGTGACCCTGTCCGTCCCGCTGATCTTCGGCTCGCTCTCCGGCGTGCTCGGGGAGCGCTCCGGCGTGGTCAACATCGCGATCGAGGGCCAGCTGCTCGGCGGCGCGTTCTCCGCTGCCCTCTTCGGCACGGTCTTCCAGAACGCCTACCTCGGCCTGATCTGCGCCGCGATCGCCGGCGCCCTCGTCTCCATGCTGCTGGCCCTGTTCAGCATCAAGTACCTGGTCAACCAGGTGATCGTCGGCGTGGTGCTCAACGTGCTGGTCTCCGGGCTGACCGGCTTCCTGTTCTCGGCGATCCTGGCCACGGACCCCGACAAGTTCAACTCGCCGCCGCACCTGCCCGCCCTGCCCATCCCGGGCCTGGCGCAGATCCCGATCCTGGGCCCCGTGCTCTTCCGCCAGTCCCTGATCGGCTACCTCATGTACGTGGCCGTGTTCGTGGTCTGGTTCGCCCTGCGCAGCACGCGCTGGGGCCTGCGCACCCGCGCCGTGGGCGAACACCCCAAGGCCGCCGACACCCTCGGCGTGAAGGTCAACTCCCTGCGCTTCGTGAACGTGACCCTCGGCGGCGCCATCGCCGGCATCGGCGGCGCCTACTTCACGCTCGTGGCGATCGACTCCTTCACCAAGGACATCTCCGGTGGCCGCGGCTACATCGCCCTGGCCGCCCTGATCCTCGGCCGCTGGAACCCGATCGGCGCCGCGATGGCCGGCCTGCTCTTCGGCTTCGCGGACAACCTGCAGGCGGTCCTGTCCATCATCGGCACGCCCGTGCCGAGTCAGTTCATGGCGATGCTGCCGTACGTGGTGACGATCCTGGCGGTGGCCGGGCTGGTGGGTCGCTCGCGCGGCCCGGCGGCCAGCGGCGAACCGTACGTGAAGGAGTAGGAGAGCATGGTGCACGACGCCGCTCGCGGACAGGGTGCGGAGCTCGCCTCGGGTGCGCGGCAGAGCGAGGCGTCCGACGTGGACTGGGACGCCCTGGTGGCCGCCGCGACGGCGGCCACCGAGCACGCCTACGCGCCCTACTCCCATTACCGGGTGGGCGCTGCCGCGCTGGCGGAGGACGGTCGCGTGCTCACCGGGTGCAACGTGGAGAACGCCGGCTACGGCGTCACGCTGTGCGCCGAGTGCACCCTGATCGGTGCCCTCGCCATGAGCGGGGGAGGCAAGCTGGCCGCGTTCACATGCGTGAACGCACAGGGCGAGGTGATCATGCCGTGCGGGCGCTGCCGCCAGCTGCTGGCGGAACACGCCGGGCGGGACTTCCGCGCTCTCGGCGTCTCCGGCGTGATCGACCTGGACGGGCTGCTGCCCGATGCCTTCGGCCCCGCCGACATCGTCTGAACCGAGCCCGCTGACGCGGCGTCCGAACTGAGCTGGACCGAGCGCCTGAACCGAGCGTCTGAACCCAGCGTCAACACCAGCGAACGAACCGAGCGTAGGAGATCCCATGGCCACCGAACCGTTCGACGCCGTCGACGTCATCGCTACCAAGCGTGACCGCGGCACCCTCAGCCCCGAGATGATCGACTGGGTCATCGACGCCTACACGCGCGGCGTGGTGGCGCAGGAGCAGATGAGTGCCCTGGCCATGGCGATCTTCCTCAACGGCATGGATCGCGCCGAGATCGCCCGTTGGGCCCAGGCCATGATCGGCACGGGGGAGCGGCTCTCCTACACGGACCTGGTGAGCGCGGACGGCACGCCCCTGCCCACGGCGGACAAGCACAGCACCGGAGGCGTGGGGGACAAGATCACCCTGCCGCTGGGCCCGCTCGTGGCCTCCTTCGGTGTCGCCGTCCCGCAGCTCTCCGGTCGCGGCCTCGGCCACACCGGGGGCACCCTGGACAAGCTGGAGGCGATCCCCGGCTGGAACCCGTCCCTGACCAACCAGGCGATGCGGGACCAGCTGCGCGACGTGGGCGCCATCGTCGCCGCGGCGGGCGCCGACCTGGTGCCGGCGGACAAGCTGCTGTACGCGCTGCGGGACGTGACCGGGACCGTGGAGTGCATCCCGCTCATCGCCACCTCCATCATGTCCAAGAAGATCGCCGAGGGGACCGGCTCCCTCGTCCTGGACGTCAAGGTGGGTTCAGGGGCCTTCATGAAGACCATCGAGGCGGCCCGCGAGCTGGCCCGCACCATGGTGGACCTGGGGCGCGACGCCGGCGTGAACACGGTGGCCCTGCTGACGGACATGTCCACGCCGCTCGGCCTGACCGTGGGCAACGCCCTCGAGGTCGAGGAGTCCCTCGAGGTCCTGGCCGGCGGCGGCCCGGCGGACGTGGTGGAGCTGACCGTGGCGCTGGCCGAGGAGATGCTGGCCGGCGCGGGCGTGAGCGGCGTGGACGTGGCCGCGAACCTCTCCAACGGCAAGGCCATGGACGTGTGGCGCCGCATGATCGCCGCCCAGGGCGGGGATCCGGACGCCGCCCTGCCGCGCGCCGCGCACGAGCAGGTGGTGACGGCGCAGGCCGACGGCGTGCTGGTGGGCCTGGATGCGCTGGGCGTGGGCGTGTCCTCGTGGCGGCTCGGCGCGGGCAGGGCCCGCAAGGAGGACGCCGTGCAGGCCGGGGCCGGCATCCGGCTGCACGCCAAGCCGGGGGAGTCGGTGCGCCGAGGGCAGCCGCTCATGACCCTGTACACGGACACCCCCGAGCGCTTCGCCCGCGCCGAGGAGGCCCTGGCCTCCGCCGTGGTGATCGCCCCGGAGGGCGACCGCCCCGACTCCCGCTCCGTGGTGCTGGAGCGCATCGACTGAGCCCGGCTGAGTCCAGCCGAGTCCAGCCGCCGGGCCCCGGTACCCGCGCAGCCTCCCGGATCGGTCATCGGGTACGCGAAACTCCGGTACCTGATGTCCGATCCGGGAACCGTGGACTCGAGAACCCGTGCACCCGTGAACCGATGTGGGCCGGCCCGGGCTCATCCCGCCGGTGGATGGAACTCGCAGCTGCGTACGGAACCATGAAGGGGTGGCCGGCGCACCGGCCGCGATGACCTCACAGCCCGGAAGGACCGCGCATGTCCCTCTCCGCCCTCGCGGACTCCCTCGACGCCTGGGTGCTCGCCACCTCCGGGGCCTGGTGGGTTCTGCCCGTGATCGCGGTGTGCTGCCTGCTGGACGCCGTCATCCCGCTGGTGCCGAGCGAGTCCCTGCTCGTGGCATTGGCCTCCCTCTGGGCCCCGCGCGGCCCGCTCCCGCTGATCGCCCTGGCCCTCGTGGGTGCGGCCGGGGCCTTCGTCGGAGACCAGATCACCTTCCGGATCGGCCGGGCCATCGGCCGGCGCCGCCGCTTCGCCTGGATGCGCCGCCCGCGCATCGCCCACGCCTTCGACCTGGCCGAGCGGCAGCTGCGCCGCAGGGGCGCCACGCTCATCTTCACGGCGCGCTACATCCCCATCGGGCGCGTCGCCGTGAACCTCACGGCGGGGGCCACGGGCTTCTCCGCCCGCGCCTTCGCGTTCTACGACGGACTCGGCTGCCTGCTCTGGGGTGCCTACTCGGTGGGGATCGGCCTGCTCGGGGCCTCCTGGATGCACAGCCACCGGGTGCTGGGCGTCGTCGTCTCCGTCCTCATCGCCGTGGTCCTCGGCTGGGCCCTGGACAAGGTGCTGCAGAAGACCCTGCTGCGCCACCGGGTCCATGACCTGACCCAGGAACAGCCCGTCGTGAAGGTCCCGGAGAGCGAGTGACGCCCGGGTGGGTGACACGTACGCTGGAGGCGTGAGCGACTTCGACGCCGGTGAGCGCACCCTCGACATCCGTGACCTGCCCAAGGTCAGCCTCCACGACCACCTGGACGGCGGGCTGCGGCCGGCCACGATCATCGACCTCGCGGCGGAGGCGGACCACAGCCTCCCCGCGAACACCCCGGACACCCTGGCCGACTGGTTCGTCGAGGCCGCCGACTCCGGCTCGCTGGAGCGCTACCTCGAGACGTTCGAGCACACGCTCGCCGTGATGCAGGCAGCGCCCCACCTCACGCGGGTGGCCCGCGAGTTCGTGGAGGACCTCATCGAGGACGGCGTGGTCTACGCGGAGGTGCGTTGGGCGCCGGAGCAGCACCTTCAGGGCGGCCTGAGCCTGGACGAGGCGGTCGCCGCCGTGCAGGCCGGGATCGATCAGGCGGTCCAGGACGCGGACGATGCGCAGAACCCCATCGCGGTGGGGCAGATCCTCTCCGCGATGCGCCAGTCCGGCCGCTCCCTCGAGATCGCCGAGCTGGCCCTGCGTCACCGCGACACGGGCGTGGTGGGCTTCGACCTGGCCGGGCCGGAGGAGGGCTTCCTGCCCGCAGCGCACCAGCCCGCACTGGACCTGCTGGCCAAGGAGTTCTTCCCCGTGACCCTGCACGCTGGCGAGGGCGCCGGCCTCGACTCCATCCGCTCCGCGATCGTGGACGGCCGCGCGCTGCGCCTCGGTCACGGCGTGCGCGTGGCGGAGGACCTCACGGTGCAGGAGGTGCAGCTCGAGGACGAGGAGGAGCCGCTGGAGGTCTACACGGCCGGTCAGCTGGCCACGTGGGTGCGGGATCGCGGGATCGCCCTGGAGGTGTGCCCGTCCTCGAACCTGCAGACCGGCGCCACCGCGGCGTGGGGCGAGGAGATCGACACCCACCCGATCGATCTGCTCTACCGCGCAGGCTTCACGGTGACGGTCTCCCCGGACAACCGGCTCATGTCAGGCACCACGCTCTCCGACGAGCTGGCGCTGCTCGTGGAGGCCTTCGAGTACGACGCGGAGGACCTGCTGGAGTTCACCCTCAACGCGGTGGACGCCTCCTTCCTCGACCTGGAGAGCAGGCAGGACCTGGCCGAGATGATCTCCGACGCCTACGAGGACCTGCTGCTGGAGGACGGCGAGGACGACCCGGCGGACGATGACGTCGAGGACTGACGCGCAGGCGCTCGCCCGCGCGCGGTGGATCGTGGATGCGCTGCGGGAACACTGCGGCTGGACCGCGCAGCTGACGCCGGACACCCTGGCCCCGTACCTCGTGGAGGAGGCCGCCGAGGTCTCCGAGACGATCGAGCGCGGCGAGCTGGGGGAGCCCCTGGCCGCCGAGCTGGGCGACGTCCTCTTCCAGATCCTGCTCCACGCCCGGCTCGGCGCCGAGCGTGGGGACCTGTCCCTGGCGGCGGTCGCCGATGCGCTCAGCGAGAAGCTGCTGCGCCGCAACACGCACGTCTTCTCACCCGGCGGGGAGCTGCTGGAGCACCCCGACCATGATCCGGCGGCTGCGGTGCGCGCCTGGCAGGCCGCGAAGGCGGCGGAGCGCGCGCAGCGGGGAGCGCCCGACGATGCGTTGCACGGCCTGCCGCGCTCGCTGTCGGCTCTCGCCCTGGCACAGAAGGCGCTCGCCCGCCGTGCCGCGCGCACGGGCGCGGGGTCGGCGGATCCCGACCACGCGGCGTCGGGCACCGGAGCGGACGCGCGCGCCGAGGAGCCGACCGAGCAGGCCGCGAGCGCGCACCACGTGGCCCCGGACTCACCGGCGGCGACCCGGCTCGGGGACGAGCTGCTGCACCTGGTGCGGCGGGCCTCGGCGGATGGCGTGGACGCCGAGCGCGCGTTACGTGACGCACTGCGGCGGGAGCTGAGCACCCCACCAGAGGGTGAGGCTGGGTAGGCTTGCGTCCTGTGAGGCGTCGATGGCGCGCCCACACCCGTCGGCGGGGAGATCGCCGCCGCCAACCCGACGAAGGAGAAACCTTCATGGCACTCATCGATGCCGTCCACGCCCGCGAGATCCTCGATTCCCGCGGCAACCCGACCGTCGAGGTCGAGGTCCTGCTCACCGACGGCTCGCTGGGTCGCGCCGCCGTGCCGTCCGGCGCCTCCACCGGCGAGTTCGAGGCCGTGGAGCTGCGCGACGGCGACGCCGACCGCTACCAGGGCAAGGGCGTGCTGAAGGCCGTGGACAACGTCATCGACGTGCTCGGCCCCAAGGTGCTCGGCCTGGACGCCACCGACCAGCGCCTGGTGGACCAGACGATGCTGGACGTGGACGGGACCGAGAACAAGGGTTCCCTCGGCGCCAACGCGATCCTGGGCATCTCCCTGGCCGTGGCGCAGGCCGCCGCCGAGTCCGCCAACCTGCCGCTGTACAAGTACCTGGGCGGCCCCAACGCCCACGTGCTGCCCGTGCCGCTCATGAACATCCTCAACGGCGGCGCGCACGCCGACTCCGATGTGGACATCCAGGAGTTCATGGTGGCCCCCATCGGCGCCGCCGACTTCGCCGAGGCCCTGCAGATGGGCGCAGAGGTCTACCACACGCTCAAGTCCGTGCTGAAGGAGCAGGGCCTGGGCACCGGCCTGGGCGACGAGGGCGGCTTCGCCCCGAACCTGCCCTCCAATCGCGCCGCGCTCGACCTGATCGTCGAGGCCATCAAGCGCGCCGGCTACACGCCGGGCGAGGACGTGGCGCTGGCCCTCGACGTGGCCTCCTCCGAGTTCTTCACGGACGGCGCCTACCAGTTCGAGGGCAAGGCCCGCACGGCCGCCGAGATGAGCGCGTACTACGCCGAGCTCGTCGCCGCGTACCCGCTCGTGTCCATCGAGGACCCGCTGGACGAGAACGACTGGGACGGCTGGGCCACCATCACCGAGGAGCTCGGCGACAAGGTGCAGCTGGTGGGTGATGACCTCTTCGTCACCAACCCGGAGCGCCTGCAGCGCGGCATCGACGGCGACATCGCCAACTCGCTGCTGGTGAAGGTCAACCAGATCGGCTCCCTCACGGAGACCCTGGACGCCATCTCCCTGGCGCAGACCAACGGCTACACCACCATCACCTCGCACCGCTCCGGCGAGACCGAGGACACCACCATCGCGGACCTCGCGGTGGCCGTGAACGGTGGCCAGATCAAGACCGGCGCCCCGGCCCGCTCCGAGCGCGTGGCCAAGTACAACCAGCTGCTGCGCATCGAGGAGGAGCTCGGCGACGCGGCCCGCTACGCCGGACGCAGCGCCTTCCCGCGTTTCACCGCGTAAGGCCACAGCAGGTTCAGTACCATCGAGGCAGCCGTCCGATCCCGGGCGGCTGCCTCGTCGCGTCCATGCAGGGCGTGTCGACGACGTCAAGGCAAGGAGTGAGCGTGGCGAACCGTCCCCCGCGCGTGCCGCACGGCCGTGGCACCAAGTCCGGTGCCCAGTCGGGTGCCAAGGGTGAGGACACCACGCTGCCCGACGCCGCTCGGGCGCCGGAGGGCGCCGGCTCGACCGGGCGCGGGGCGGGTTCCGGGAGCACCGGCGGCAACGGCGGTACCGGCAGCACCGAGGGTGGTTCGGCGGCAGGCGACGCGTCCACGTCGGGTGCGTCCGCGGCGTCGGGCGCCAAGCGCTCCGGCCCCAAGCAGGCCTCCTCGAAGTCCGCGGCCTCCAAGGCGTTCGACGCCGCCCGTGCCAAGGCGGCCCCGGGCCGACCCGGCGGCAAGCCGGCCCAGCGCGGCACCGCGGCTCGCAGCGGCCGTGGCAGCGTCGAGGACCGCCAGCGCAGGCTGCGCGAGCGGCAGGCGCTGGTCGGGGCCATCCGCGAGCAGGTCGGCGCGGCGGCCAGGCCGGGTGGCGACACGGAGCGGGCCCACGCGCCCGTCCCCGCCCGCGCGCTGAGCACCCGCGTGATCGCGCTGGCGCTGATCCTCATCGTCTCCGGCTTCATGCTCTTCCCCGCCGTCACCACCTTCGTGCGCCAGCAGGGTGAACTGCACCAGGCGCAGGCCGGGATCGAGCGCGAGCAGGCCACGCAGGATGCGTTGCAGGCCGAGCTGAAGCGCTGGGACGACCCGGAGTACGTCAAGCAGCAGGCCCGCGCCAGGATCGGGCAGGCCGAGCCGGGGGAGAAGGTCTACGTGGTCAAGGGCAAGCCCGTGGCCACCGACTCCGAGGGCTCCGTGGTCAAGCCGGGCGAGTACCGCCAGGGACTACCCTGGGGGGACGGCGTGTGGGACTCGGTCCTGCGCGCTGCCACGCCCTGAGCGCAGCACGGGAACACCCCGTGGCGCCGGGCCCCACCCCCGTGGGCACCGCGCAGAGGTGCCAGAACCAGGAGTGCGCACCGTGAGCACCGGCCCCGCGGCCCCAGAGGCCCTCTCCGCCGCAGACCGCGTCCCCACCGAGGCGGATCTCGAGACCGTCTCCCGCCAGCTGGGCAGGCCCGCCAGGGACATCGTGGAGATCGCCGCGCGCTGCGTGTGCGGGAACCCGCTCGTGGCCACGACCGCCCCGCGGCTGAGCTCCGGGATCCCGTTCCCCACCGTGTACTACCTCACGCACCCCGCCGTCACGGCCGCCGTGTCCCGGCTCGAGGCCAACGGCGAGATGGTGCGCATGAACGAGCGCCTCGAGACCGACACGCAGCTGGCCGGCGCCATGCAGCACGCCCACGAGGGGTACCTCAGCGTGCGCGCAGCCATCGGCGTCCGCTCCGGCGTGGGCGAGGTCCCCGAGATCTCCGGCGTCTCCGCGGGCGGCATGCCGCAGCGCGTGAAGTGCCTGCACGTCATGGCAGCCCACGCGCTCGCCGCCGGGCCCGGCGTGAACCCGCTGGGGGACGAGACGCTGGCCGGGATCGCGCAGTGGTGGACGCCCGAGGTGTGCGCCTGCGAGGGCGCGTGGGACACCGAGGGGCCGGCGCCGAGCCGGGACCGCTCGCGCCACGTGCGCACGCAGGAGCAGCAGGACGCCGCGGCCAAGCGACAGGAACGGGCGGCCAAGCGGGCCGCCGCGACGGACACGGAGGAGCAGGCATGAGGGTGGCGGCCGTGGACTGCGGGACCAACTCGCTGCGCACGCTGGTGGCCGACACCCCGGCGGAGCCGCCGGTGGAGCTCACCGAGGTGCAGCGCGGCATGGAGATCGTCCGGCTCGGCCAGGACGTGGACCGCACGGGGCGCTTCGCCGATGAGGCGCTGGAGCGCACCTTCTCCGCGGTGGACCGCGTGGCGGAGCTCTTCGGCGAGCTGGCCCCGGACGCGGTGCGTTTCGTGGCCACGAGCGCCACGCGCGATGCCGCGAACCGCGACGAGTTCCTCGACGGCGTCGAGGCCCGCCTCGGCGTGCGCCCCCAGGTGGCCTCCGGGGACGAGGAGGCGGCCCTGTCCTTCCTCGGTGCCTCCAGTGCAGTCACCGCCGGCCCCGCGGAGAAGCTGCTGGTGGTGGACCTGGGCGGCGGCAGCACCGAGTGCGTGCTGGGGGACGCCTCCGGTGTGCTCGCCGCGCGCAGCGTGGACATGGGCGCCGTGCGCTTCACCGAGCGCTTCCTGCGCTCCGACCCGCCCACGCCCGAGGAGATCGCCGCGGCCGAGGCCGCGGCCGAGGAGCTGCTTGACTCCGTGGCGGAGCGCGTCGACCTCGCCTCGGTAGAGCGCGTGATCGGCGTGGCCGGCACCATCACCACGGTGACGGCCCACGCGCTGGACCTGCCGGAGTACCAGCGCGAGCGGATCGACGGTGCGGTGCTGCCGCTGCCCATCATCGAGGCGGCGTGCGCGGAGATCCTGGCCCTGCCGCGCGAGCGGATCGCGGAGCTGCCCTACGTGCACCCCGGACGCGTGGACGTGCTGGCCGGAGGCGCCCTGATCTGGCGCACGCTCTTGCGCCGCCTCCAGCGGGAGACGGACGGCCGCGTGCGGGTGGCGGCCACGAGCGAGCACGACATCCTGGACGGGATCGCCCTGGATCTGGCGCGTCAGCAGCTGGGGGAGACTTCGTCCTGACATGAAGTTCGTGAGAACTTTCACGAACTGGCTCACACGCCTACCATGGAGGCATGGCTACCACCCCCAAGCTCTCGCAGCGCCCCCGTGTCCTCGTGGTCGGCGGAGGCTACCTCGGCCTCTACGTCGCCAAGTACCTGCAGAAGAAGGTGCGTGTCCACGGCGGCATCGTGACCCTCGTGGATCCGCTGCCGTACATGACGTACCAGCCGTTCCTGCCGGAGGTCATGGCGGGCTCCATCGAGCCGCGTCACATCACCGTCCCGCACGCCCGTCACCTGCGCCAGACCGAGCTGGTGCGCGGCAAGGTCACCAAGATCGACCACGCCGCCCACACCGCCACGGTCGAGGGCCCGGACGGCGCCTCGTTCGAGATCCCCTACCAGGACGTGGTCGTGGCCGCAGGCGCCATCACCAAGACCTTCCCGATCCCCGGCCTGGCCGAGGCCGGCATCGGCGTCAAGCGCGTCGAGGAGGCCGTGTTCCTGCGTGATCACGTGCAGGAGCGCATCCAGTTCGCTGACAACACCGATGACCTCGAGGCCCGCAAGCGCGCGCTGCGCTTCGTGGTGGTCGGCGGCGGCTTCAACGGCGTCGAGACCATCTCCGAGCTGCAGGACGCGGCCCGCGTCGCCGCCGAGGCCTGCCAGAACATCACCCCGGCCGACCTGGACTTCCAGCTCGTGGAGGCCCTGGGCAAGATCATGCCGGAGGTCAACCCGGAGACCGCCGAGTGGGTCGTGGAGCACCTGCGCTCCCGCGGTGTGCAGGTCCGCCTGAACACCTCCCTGGGCGATGCCACGGACAAGCACCTCAAGCTCACCTCCATGGCGGGGGACAACAAGGGCGAGGTCATCGACGAGTTCGACGTGGACACCCTCGTGTGGACCGCCGGCGTCATGGCCAACCCGATGGTCCGCGACACCGACTTCAACATCGAGCCCCGCGGCCGCCTCGTGGTGGACGCCAAGCTGCGCGCCGTGGACGCCGAGGGCAAGGTCATCGAGGGCGCCTGGTCCGCCGGTGACGTCGCCGCCACCCCGGACCTCACGGGCAAGGGCCTGCCGGACAACACCTGCGTGCCCAACGCGCAGCACGCCGTGCGCCAGTCCAAGGTCCTCGCCGACAACCTCTACGCCACCCGCTACGGCGTGGGCGAGGTGCGCGAGTACAAGCACGAGTCCCTCGGCGCCGTGGCCGGCCTCGGCTACGGCAAGGGTGTCGCCAAGATCATCAAGTACCCGCTCAAGGGCTTCCCGGCCTGGCTGGCCCACCGCGGCTACCACGGCCTGGCCATGCCGACCTGGGAGCGCAAGATCCGCGTGATCGGTGGCTGGATCAACCAGGCCATCGCCGGGCGTGACGTGTGGGGCCTGCGCAACACGCAGACCCCCACCGCGGACTTCGTCGAGGCGGCCACGCCCAAGAAGAAGGCCGACGCCAAGTGATCTGATCACTCCTGCGCACACAGCGGGGCCGGACTCCATCACGGGGTCCGGCCCCGCTGCGTTCGGAGCGTCGTGTTCGGCGGGACTACAGCTCGAAGTAGTACTCGCGGTGCAGGGAGCAGCCGGGGTTGAAGGCGGCGCCGCACGCCGGGCAGGCCTCGGTGCCCAGGTACTCGCGGATGCTCAACCGATGGGCGCAGACCCCGCAGAGGACGGCGCGCTCGTCGTCGCTGCCGACCGGCCAGGGGACTGCTGGGTGGTCTGCGGTCTCGGCGTGGCAGAGGTGGCACGGGTAGAACTCGCCGCAGCAGGCGAAGCGGATCGCGATGACGTCCAGCGGCGAGTGGTAGTGGCGGCAGCGCGTCTGATCGTCCACGACGGAACCCACCACGCGTGGTCTGTCCATGGCGCTGCTCCCTGTCTTGAGGTGTCTCGTCCTGATCCGGCACGTCTTGATCCGGCCTGTCCTGATCGCCGCGGTCCGGTCGCGATCCGCTGCTGTGCCCAAGGCTAGCCGGGCGCGCCAAGGCGACCGGACGGCGTCGTGCACCTTTCCTGTACCGCAATTTCTCAAGGAGACAGCCATTGGGCGGGCGCGCGTCCAATCACAGTGCATGCCCGACGCCGCGGAGTCACCAGGGTGCGCGCCTCGCCGGGTGGAGGGGGCCGTCCACCGTAGACTTGAAGGGCCGCTTTCGCGGCGCGCCCCCATGGCCCAATCGGTAGAGGCATCGGACTTAAAATCCGCGTGTTCTGGGTTCGAGTCCCAGTGGGGGTACCACCGCACGGCAGAATGGGTGGGTGCCTGCCGTCGAGATGATCCAGCCCATCGCCGTGCTCAAGGACCCGGAGGATCAGGCCGGGCACGAGGAGACGTGCCTCGCCGCTGCGTTGGCCTCGGCCGCCAGCATCCACGCTTTCCCGGACGCCGAGCTCTGGGAGCCCTGGTACCGGGGTGGACGCGGCAAGAGCGTGCGGCGCGGCAAGCCCAAGGACCTACGTGCGTTGGGGGACCAGGGCGCCGTGATGGTGCGCGTCGGGACGGCGTTGGCCGCCGCCCTGCCGCCGGCCACCTACCCGCTCTCCGGGCGGATGAAGCAGTTGCAGGTCTCCGGCACCGAGTTCCCGCACACGGACGAACCGGTGCAGCACGCGCTGCCCGCCCCCGTCGGCGTCCCCGTGCTGCACCTCGGCGTGGACACGGCGCTCGGCATGAGCACGGGCAAGGCAGCTGCACAGAGCGCGCATGCTGCCCTGGACTGGGCGGTGCGCCTGGCACCGGAGGAGCTGCAGTCGTGGATCGAGGCCGGGCAGCCGGCCGAGCTGACGCCCCTGCGCGGGCGAGCCTGGCGCGCGGCCCGGCGTCGTGCCGCCGTGGCCATCCAGGACGCGGGCCACACGGAGATCTCGCCGGGTTCGCTCACGGCCTTGGCCTGGTAGGGGGATTCACCCAGCGCCGTGTCAGGTATCTCCGATAGGGTGATCAGAACGACCGTCCCACCCATGTCAGGAGTGACAGGAATGGCCAGGAGCAGCAACCCCGTCTTCAACTCGGAGGCCTTCAAGCAGCAGGTGAAGGCCGGGCGCGCCGCCAACGCGTTCCCCACCCCCAGCGCCCAGTCCCTGGAGAGCATGTACTCCACCCAGGCGCCCGGCTACGCCACGCCCGGCTACGGCCAGCAGGCCCCGGGACAGCAGCAGCAGCCGTACGACGCGCCGCAGGAGCGCATGACGGTGGCGGACGTGCTGAACAAGATGATCATCATGGTGGCCGGCCTGCTGGTCGGCGGCGCCATCGGTTGGTTCTCGCTGGTGCGCATGGCCTCCTCCGGCGCCGCGCTCGGCCCGCTGATCGGGCTCGCGGTCGGCGCCAGCATCGCCGCCCTGGTGATCGGCATCGTCAACCAGGTCAAGCGGGTCACCTCGCCCGCCCTGTCGATCGTGTACGCGCTGCTGGAGGGCTTCCTGCTCGGCGTGTTCTCCTCGCTCTTCGAGCTGATCTACCCGGGCATCGTCATCCAGGCCGTGCTCGGCACCGGCATCGTCTTCCTGGTCTGCCTCGGCCTGAACCGCTCCGGCAAGTTCCGCACCACCCCCAAGATGCGCCGCGTCATGTCCATCGCGGGCTTCGCGTTCGTCGGCTTCGCGCTGGTCAACTGGATCCTGGCCATGGTCACGGGCGGCGCCTTCAACCTGCGCACCGGCTGGATCGGTCTGCTGGTGGGCGTCATCGGCATCTGCATCGGCGCGTTCTACCTGGTGACGGACTTCGAGGACATCGAGGCGGCCACCAAGGGCGGTGCGCCCAAGAACTTCGCGTGGCGCTGCGCCTTCGGGCTCACGCTCTCGCTCGTGTGGATCTACGTGGAGATGCTCCGTGTGCTGGCCATCATCCGTGAGCTGACCAACTGATCGCGTGCGGTCCGCACGGCGCCCCCACGACCTCGTGGGGGCGTCGTCGTGTCCGGGCCCGCGCCGGGTGCGCCGCCCTGGTACCCGGAAGCGGCGCCGGCGCCCGCGCGCTGCAGGCGAGTGCCCGACGTCGCGCGCTCGCCTCGGATGCCCGGCGCGCGCTGCGCCTGGAGTAGCGTGAGACATCAGAGGCCGCGCGGTGCGCGGCGCGTCAGGAACGGTCACGATCCGATGAACGGGTGGGGATGAGCAAAGAGCGCCCGCGCTGGACCTCGTTGCGCAGGTCGGGGGAGGGATCCTCCATGCCCGAATGGTGGGAGGCAGCACGCCGCCGCATCGAGGAGGCCAATCGCGCCGATCCGCTGGACGCCATCCCCGAGTTCTCGGCCACGGCCCGCCGTGGTGCGGGCCGTGCCGCCCAGCCGGAGGAGGCCCCGGAGCAGGAGCCGGAAGCCACGCCTGCTCCCCAGCCGTCGCAGGAGCTCACCGTTCCGCCCGCCCTGCGCCTGGCGGGGGACTACGCGTGGCGCATCGGCGTCATCTGCATCGTGGCCGCCGGCGCCTGGTGGGGCCTGTCCCACGTCTCCACCCTCGTCGTCCCGGTGATGATCGCCGCCCTGCTGGCCGGCCTGCTGCTGCCCGTGAAGAACCTCCTGCGTGCGCGCTGGCACTGGCCCAACGCGCTCGCCGTCCTCGGGACCTTCATCGTGTTCCTCGCGG
>Ga0164242_10002691_pt1 | contig 20528 bp, 24 predicted proteins | sample OricomgcompostMG_FD_108783 | JGI IMG/M metagenome (GOLD analysis project Ga0164242, IMG submission 108783) | Miracle-Growth compost microbial communities from Emeryville, California, USA - Original compost - Miracle growth compost (MG) ... | reverse complement strand
GGTCACCATAGATCCAGCCATTCTGAGCCACTATAACGTGGAAAGTAACTGGTATAAAGAGCACTACATCTCGACCATGGTGTGCAGCGCTTCCTTACCCCTTTCTTTGGATTTCCTTATTGACCCCGTCGAAAACCAACACAGTCCATAAGCATGGGGCCTGGCAATGACCTCTACGGTGCCTTCAAGTGCCAATTCGCTTGTAATGGCGCTGAGCCCGACTGCGTTTCCTATTTCGGCAAGTATGGTGAGTGTAGTCGGACGAAGTTGTTCCTCAGGGGCTATTACAGGCCAGATCTGACTTTGGTAAATAGTGGAAACCGGACCGGGCTCCCAGAGTTACGAGTGCTCTCTGTTCAACGAGCTGTGAGTGTTCTACGCTGCACGCGTCCTCGTGTGTATAATTCTGACCGGGAGGCAGGCTGGACTCTTCGTTGTTCGTGTCCGATGACGCCAGTGTTCCTGCCGGGGGCTACAACAAACTCTGTAACCCGCCGACCAGCGGTCTGTAACGATCCCAGAAATGCTGCGTGTGGGTATGTCTACCGCCGGTATGCCGGGGGTAGGCCCGTCCCGTGGGTTATAAAATGAGCGAGGGTGACAATCATATACGCGGATATGGAAAGGAGGTGGGGAGGCGGGTGGAAAGTGCTTCTTCTTGCTGGCAAGGAAGAACGGGAGGGTTTCTCCTATTCGCGTCTGCGCCTCGGTGTGGGATGCCTAGAGGCCCCGGAAAGCGAGACGTGACAACATGGCAATTGCGGACGTAAGGGATAAACTGTAGGGGGCAAGCGCAAAATCCTGATTCTAACAACTCGATAAAAATGATCACGGTTCCTATGACAATGTGTACTGCTTTCCGAGTAGGTTGTAGTTGCAGCAGCCCGGAGGCCGGAGAACAGGAGGGAGGAGGCCTCAGACGTTTGTAGAGTTTGTCCAGAAGGTAACACGTAGTTTCCTCGATGCCAGCAAGCTTCGATACTTGGCTTCCAACAACCTGGCCTACCTGGATGGCCTGCGGTAGCCTCTCCCGTAGTTCTGCACTGCGACGCGACACATAAGAGCTTAAAGTCGTTGTTTGGGTCATATAAGATGCCTTCTTTAGCCACTAGCAAGGTGTATGAACAACATGGTTCCCACCAAAGACTCCCCCCCCAAAACGCCAATCATGGATTTCATTCCCCTATTATGCAGCGCACCATCTAGCAGTATAAAGTCTCCAGAGCCGCATGCTCAACCCAAAAATCAAAAACCCTTGCTCACGCGGCCCCTTTCAACTTCCATGACTTAGCCACCTTCTCCGCGACTAGCTCGAGCGTCGCCTTAATCGCCGCCTTTGAGCACCCGTCATGCTGCGAGCTGAAGAGCTCGATCGTCCCCACCCTGCTGAGGAGCGGGTTCGCCATCACCATAACTTTCAACTTCTCTTGTAGCTCGGGTGTCAGCGTTGCCGGCGCCTTCTTCGATGCGGCGGCGGCGGCGGCGGATGCCGTCAGTGCCTGGAACGCATCTGCCGGTGCTGGTGGTGGGGCCATGACGCTGCCGGATGTTGGTGCTGCCTGCTTAGCCGTCGGTGCTGCGGCGGTTGCGGCGGTTGTGGATGGGGCTGGCTCCCAGTAACTGCTAGAGAATGGGTCGACGCAGGAGAGATGATCATCTGTTTTGGGTGGTTAGCCGCTGCTGTCACAAAGTAGGCACAATACCCCTTTGTCATGACTTACCAAGGATAAACTCCATCCGGAATTTGTACATGTGCGGTGATGGTGGCAGTATCGGACAGTTCTCCCAGCGGATACCCGAACTCTCGGGTTCCAACCCGCCGCCAAAGGCAGGGCGGATTAACCCAGCGTCCTCCGAATCGTCGAGGAAATCGTCCATATCCTCATCATTGTCCGGGTCGTCGTCATCGTCGTCCAACGCTTCAATATCCTCGCCGTCGTCATCTTGCCACTCGGCCTCTGAGTCGTAATCGTAAGCAAGCGGGAGGATATCCTTGGACAACGGGTTGCGACCAAGTCTACGCAGGCCTTCCATTCCCGAAGGGTAGTTAGTGACCGTGCCGTAGTAAGGCGGCCGCACGTCCTCCTTGAAGCTGAGCAGCTTCATCGGTATTGCCCTTAACGCCTCACTAGCGTGTCGGATCTGGGTATTCTGCGACTCAGTGCTGAGGTCGAGGGCTTTGTGCGGCCGGTCGTCGCTAAATTCTGCCATGATTTTTCGGACACTAGGGTAGGAACGGCCACGGCGACCGAGACATGGGAGCCGTAGTGTCTCCACGGGATCGAAGGGCTTCACCTGGATTTCGCCTCGTTTCCTGTGGATATATTCGTCTAAAATGCGAGATTTTGTTTCCCTCGTCTCTTCATCCATATCCGTATCATGTATCCGCGCAAGCCTAACCTGTTCCTTCACAAAGAAAGGCTGGAATAACACCTCATAAGCGGAAGGTACTTTAGCGGCGTCCTTGCTCGGAGTTCCGGCTGGGCTCACAGCGTCAACACAGTGGTCGATCTTGGGAGCGGTTGTCTTTTTCGGAGTGGTGGGTTTGATGGTGAAGAATGCGTTCAACTTGCGTTGCTTGCTTGCTTTACGCGCCTCTTCCTCTTCCTTCATGCGTCGCTCTTTTTCCTTTTGCTCAACTTTTTGTTTCCTCTCGGCATCTTTCTGCGCCTTCTCAGCATCCTTCCTAGCCCGTTCGGCGGCTTTTGCAGCCTTCTCAGCCTCTCGTTCCTGTTTCTTACGAGCCATCTCCTCATCTTTGGCTGCCTTCTCTTCCTTTGTTAGGCGTTTCTTCTTTGCTGGAGGCTCGGCCGTCGGGGGCGGGGCGGGCATTTTTGTTGACGAGGACGGAGCAGTGGGGGTTTGGGAGGAAGTGGTGAGAGTGGAAATATCTTGGTTTATGACTGGTGTTGCATTCGGAACTGGGGATTGCGGCGGGGTGCCTCGAGACTCGGTGAATCGTGCCGGGCTGTGTTGAACGGTAGGAGCCCTCGAGTCCTGGTTCTCTTCTTCGAACAAAGGTAGGTCAGTACAAGGGTAGGTATACGCGGACTGTGTCTCGTTACTTGTCGACTTACTCTCGCTCTCTCTTACCGGTGCAGCCGGCTTCTCGACGAACCCACTTGTCTCGAACCGGAAAGCCTCACTGCAAGTAGGCTCGGCAAACTCGTCATGACACCGTTTTCTGACAGTGGCATCTGCCTCCTGCATGTTCGGGGACATGACTAGGAGTGACATGCGAACGAGGCAGGGACGTTCAAGGTCCCAAAAGGCGCGACTGTGACACGAGCTTCGAGAGACGTGGAATCTTCGAGCTGATAGACCATTGACACTCCCAAGTTGCAGCCTATACGGGAGGCACGATTGGGGCAACTCAGAAAACAATTCAATGAATAAATGCAATCGGGCACGAGCGACCCGGCAACGGCGACTGGACGACGGAATCAGAGGCTGGTTGTTAGGTCACGGGTAAGGTAGTGAAGAATGAGTGGTGGTTTGAATTAAGCAGTGACGCGATTTCACGCGTCGATGCGCGTTTAAGGGGGGTAGATGTGGCGGCCAACTGGTACCAGCTGGCACACCACTTGGTAAAATTTGGTCGTGGCGTTTTAAGCCGGGCTGTGGCGCCCGGATTCGGCAACGCCGAGGTTAGCCGATCGTTGCCAGGGTTAAGACATGTAAGAGGGTGAGCTCATTGCTCAAGCTTCATCCTCACCTTCTCTCCTACCCAACTCCAAGAACAATGACTCTATCACTCTGTAGAAGGCAGGCCCTCGGGCTCTCATCCCAATTGAGATGTTTCAGCTCTACGACGACCAGAAGTGCAGCAGAGGTGAAACGACTCGGCGTCATCGGCGCTGGGCAGATGGTGAGTTCCGAGAGCATGTGAAAGAGCACATCAGTCCAAGAAATGAGCCAGCTAACAAAACGAATATAGGGTCTGGGGATAGCCCTAGTAGCTGCGCAGAAGGCTCAGATCCCAGTGACGCTGGTTGATTCATCTCAAAAATCTCTCGACAAGGGAATGGCCTTTGCCGGTTAGTATGAGAGGAGGAATGACCTCCCCTTAGCTTCCCTCAAATGCTGAAGATGATGCGATACAGAGAAGCTTCTTGCCAAGGATGTATCCAAATCAAGGCTTACCCAAGAGCAAGCCGACGCAGCCTGGTCCCGGCTGGCCCCCACGATCTCGATAGACGAGCTATCCGGGGTGGACTTTGTAATCGAGGCCGTCCCCGAGATCCCAAGCCTCAAGTTCGACATCTTCTCGAAGCTGGCCGCAGTCTGCCCCAAGCACGCCATCCTTGCCACCAACACGTCCTCCATCTCCATCACCAGGATAGCCGCCGCGACGACCAAGGACCCGAACGACACCAGCAACAGCTCGCGCGTCGTCTCCACGCACTTCATGAACCCGGTGCCGGTGCAGAAGGGCGTCGAGATCGTCAGCGGCCTACAGACCAGCGCCGCGACGCTCGAGACCGCCGTCGCCTTCTGCAAGGCCATGGGCAAGATCCCGTCCGTGTCCGCCGACACGCCGGGATTCCTGGCCAACCGCATCCTGATGCCGTACATCAACGAGGCCGTCATCTGCCTCGAGACCGGCGTCGGCGACCGCGACTCCATCGACGCCATTATGAAGAATGGCACCAATGTCCCCATGGGCCCGCTGCAGCTCGCCGACTTCATCGGCCTCGACACGTGTCTCGCCATCATGAAGGTCCTGCACGAGGAGACCGGCGACTCCAAGTACAGGCCTAGTATTATGTTGCGCAACATGGTTGACGCCGGATGGTTGGGCAAGAAGAGTGGGAAGGGCTTCTACGACTACTAGGTCGGCTGCCATTTGTATCAAATGTCCCGATAGGAAGTGCAATATGCCACTTGTTTACGATGCCCGGTTGCGTAAATGACAGCGAGAGATGATGTGATTTGTGTAGGGCGCTCAATATACGTTGGAATTGAAACCCCTCGCTAGTCATCATTAATATCCATTGTCCAAATTGTCGAAGCTTGAGCAATTTGACCATAGATCAGACGAGGCAAAGTCTCTTTAAAATAAAAACCACCTGACAGCCTCGTTTCCTTGCTCACCTTTCTTTTCATTCCATCTTAAAAAGAATGTTTTTGCTCATCAACGGGGGCAAGCGCTGGGCCGATGCCAGCGGATTTGCACCGAGCGTCTCATTCGCACTTGACGAGGACTTGACGAGAAAAATCCACTCCTCATTGCAAGGGAGACTTCATCTCAACGGTAGGGGAGAAAAGAGACAAATACGTCTGTGAATAGAATCTCAGAGATTTAGACACGCCCGGATCAGCGAAACAAGCCTTCGAACCAGTCCAGGCAATCGAATGGGGAGACGCAGGTATCGAGTAGCGAAAAGATGACGACGGGATACTTCGGTCAAAAAAAGGAAGACATCATTGCCAACTAGACAGCAGAATGGACTTGTAGGATCACTCCATCTCCTAACCTGATCGCAGATAGGCTAAGGCCGCGTAGCCCTTGAAGGAGAGGAGACGTCGACAGCCAAATCGCTTGATCCGGTGTCCTCCAACAGGTCAATAGAACCCATGCTCTCCTCACAACAGGAGGGCTTCTCAATGGGCCCCGACCGACCAAGTCAAATGGGGCGTCGTACCAGTGCCTCACTAAGTTCCGGGGCACCACCGTTGTGCAAACCTCATAGGAGAAACCAAGGGTGTGGGCATGGTGGTCGAACCATTGTCTCAGAGCCAAAGAACGAGGAGAGGGGGTAGGGCGCCACGCAACGTACCGTTACAGGGTCAGCTAACTGCTACCAGTCTGGATCAGGTATTGCCCCTACGAGGGAGGGTTGGAGGGCATTGTCCCCCCCCGATGTGCCAAGCGGACTGACGGAGAAACGATCGTCGGGGAAAACAACAGCTAGTTCTCGACGACCCTCTCCACAGCCAACCGGCCGAGCATCGAAACCGACGACTCGAGCCACGAGTCAAGCCGCACTATGAATCATCATGCCACTATCGCAAACGCGCTCAGGCACAGCATGAGGGGGTTGGGTCCGGACAGGGGAACGATACAGGGAATGGAAGTGTACGAAAGGCCGCCCAAGAAAAAAGCCGCATCGTCGCGCAGAAGCTCTGCAATGGGTCCATTCCCCTTACATGACACGAACCGGTCAATCTATATTGATTAACGAGGTAGGCGAGTGAAGCAGGTCCTCCCGCCCGGGATTCAGGAATGAGTTTCCGCGCGTCCGCCTAAGAGGACCTCGGGGTGAAGGCAAGCGTGGAAGAAAAGGTCGACGCGGGACCGTGTAACGTGTCAGGCGCGTGAACGGGCTCATGTTTCCAGAAAACCCTCCCCCCTCCCCTCCAGCCTCCGGAGTTGTGAACGAAAGGGAAGCTGTGATATAGGGTATAGCAGTGGCTAGGTGCGGTAGCCTCGCATTGAGGTTGCTGGTACAAAGGCCCTTACAACGTGCGAGTATATCCCCCCACATCCACATCCACCGACATGGATCGCCACGGCTGGGATGTGATGTCTATCCCGGACCCACAGCTGGCCTGGACGCGGGGGATAAGTGATGGGAAACAGCTTGTTTCCCGAAGGGGAATGCGAGTGACAGGCATGAGGCACCTCTGGTGGGCTTCCGCGCCGGGCATTGCTCCACGTCCTCCATCAGCTGACAGTAAACGGGACAGGGAGAGCTGGGGAAGAGTGGAGGCACGCCAAAAATTCAGGCACACCCGCGTCACGGAAGCACAACGCCCCCTCGAGCATGCCAAATATGTCACTGAAAGTAAGTAAGCACGCTCCTGCGACGGGATCCCGTGCCTACGCGAGGCGGCAAGCCTTCGTCTAGGAATCGATCCTTCCTCACGTTGCCGCTTGACACTGGTTCCATGATCTGTCAGACGACGTGAGCTTTGGTCGAGACGAGGGAAAAGAAGAGGCCGGGGAGGAGCTGCCCACGAACAGCGGCATGTGGAAGCTGGATGAATAGGGTTAGCATGCGGTTAGCTAGCCGGCACAGTCCAAGTACGGGAAGCTGTGTGACCACCTCGAATTCGGAGGACCATCCGAACGCCCAGCCTCGAGACCTGCTGATGGAACAAATGTTTGCGACTACACCCTATTTACCCGCCGGATCTCTCTTGTCATATTTCTAGACGGCTTATGCCGGAGTGGAAGAAACAAGAACCAAGGGTGAACCGCGTTCGGCGAGGAAACGGAGAATAGCTTAGAACTTCTAGGCTTCGCTTCGAATATCACCGAGATCCGCTGTGGTGCAGGTTAGGAAACAACGGGCAAGAAACAGCAGAACAAGACTCGTGCAAGAGAACCGCTTATCAGTCGATTCGGACTTCCTGCCCGATGACACCGATTGCAATAGACTTGCTTGACACCATTTTGTAGTGTTGAGGTAAGACAAGATGCACAAGTAAGATGCCTTGCGTGTTCCCGAGTCGAGTCGAATCGAGTCGAGTCGGCCGAAGTGGCGTGAGAACTCGCTCTCGCCGTGGGCTTGTCGGCCCCTTGGGGCGAGACACTCGCAGGCCGGGGGACACGAGGTCCTGGCTAGGTACTTGATTAGTAGCCGACGTACTATGATGTGCATATGCAGATGGCAGGAGCAGCATGCGCCGGCTTTCTCCATGGATCGCGGCGACTTGGCTAGCGTTTGCGGCCGTCGGTCCCCACGAAATGGTGATAAAGGCACTTGCGCTTCCGCTTTGGGAAGGTCGATGAAGACCGGCGAAGGCCTGGGGGGGTCCCCTCCTTAGGCTGGTGAAGAGGCTAGGATACTGGCGGAACGGGTTGTGGGCGGCTAAAGCTGGAGCTTGTAGCAAGGACACGGAAAAGTGCCACACGCATAGGCATCTCCACGTGCCTCCCCACGATGCAGCTGCGTTCCTTCGTTCATGCACATCCGGGCGGTAAGATCCCTCGCATACGGGGTGCGCGGGTCGCTCGTTGGTCGCTCGACCCCGGCATGAAAGCCTTGCAGCAATGTCATGTGCACTAGCAGCAAGGATAGAGTGAGGCTGGACATATCAACTGCATACCGCTGCAGCACAGGACTCCTCAGCTTGCATCGCCGGCGACAGTGTACCACAGGATGACAAGAAAACGATTGCCGATGATCCGTACGGCACAACGCGTCGAGGGCCTGGGCTACAATGTCAACACCATTTGGTAATAACCTGGAGGGGCTGGGCGGGCGGCCCGTCGAGCTGACTGAGCAGAAGGGACCAGCCTCCCAGGGAATAGTCCCCGACTCACGACGGCCATTAATCTTGGAGCCCAGCTCTTCGCCACCAATAACCATCGAGTCCTTCGCTCAGCCAAACGCCCCGAGACTAGCCAGTGCCACTTGACACTGGCTAGCGCTGCGAAGAGTGGGTGGGAGGAGCCAACATTATCGTCCTGGCCTGTCACCTTATGCAATCGAGACGGCTTGATATTAATATGATGCCTGGCGCAGAAAGCAGCGGTCTTGCGCTACTCGAACAGAGCAGGTGAGTCGAGGGGCTCGGGGGCCTTATCCTGTACGCGAGAGGACGATGGTATATATTGCAGCCAGCTCGAGGGGCGGCGTGTACTGGCTGGGCAGTTTAGCCGTGCTGATATGTTTGGCTGGTCAATGAAGCCATTGTATAGGCATGTAGCGGTACGGCTGGGCCACCTGACTGGAGTGAAGCTGTGGCGTCCGAACCACCTGCCCACGAGAGGGTTAAGCACGTAGAACACCAATGAGGTAGCGTGTACCTGCACCATTGTTCCGTGTACGAGACAATGCGACGAAATGGTTGGACAACGGCATGTCCATCCTCATGTAGGTACCGGCCCGTCACAGAATAACGGTAGCTGTACCTACATTCTATAGCAGCCACAATATCGACCAGTGTGCAGTCAACGGTTCGTCGAGCCTGTCTGAAGCGAGTCAGTTGGGCCGCGTTGACACCGAGGGTCTTCGCAGTAGGCAGGGACTCCGGGGGTCCTGCCGTGCCATGCAGCCAGCCCCTCCTGATTTGCCTGTGGCTTCAACGCTTCCACGCGTGGTTGTTGATGGGCGAAATTTTGGGCCTTGATAACACGGCGTGGGCCTTCAACTGTACGAATAGCCTTAATGGTTGTGGTCGCGCTAGGAGTTGCAAAGCGGCCATTTCTGGCAAACAGCGAGAAGGGGTTTCCTCTTTCGACCACCCGGCCCGCATGACACCGCGATCTTGGGAAAATGCGGGAAAATCGAAGACCGAGAAGGTCCATCCATGCTGTCCTGAGATGGCCCCGTCGTCCGGCGAGGAAGAGCATAGCGGTCAAGACTCGCCCAGCGATGCCATCAATGATAGCGACGGTGACAAAGAGGGATCGCCGGCTGCAGGTTCCCCGCAATGATCCGGACGGCATTGTTTCTGCCGCATGTTTTTGGTGTTTGATGCGGGCTGACGACGCGGCCTGCGTGGCGGGACGGTCGAGGTGAGTGGCCGAAACAAGAAGCGCTGCGCATGATGCCGGGCTGCTGGCGGCCAGGCAGAAGGGCCATGAAAGAAAAAAGCGACGCGACGCGACGCGACGTATCGCTGACAAAAAAAATGCTATTTTGAATCGGAGTGGGTGTGTGGCTGGCTTGCCCGGCCGAGTCGAGGCTGCCTCAGATTCCTCAGATTCCCAGGCTCGACAAGGTCGATGCAATATGGAATTGATGACTGGCGAAAGCACTCAAATCTGTTGCCGCCCCTGTTCCCCTTGCACTGGGCTGGCGGGGAAAGGGCCAAGAATGACGGTGTTGTTGAGGCCGGGGAATTCCTGTCATTGGGTGCAGGGTTTGGCGGACTGCTGCATACCCAATCAAACGGTCCCATCCCCAGCATCCAGGCACCTCGATCTCCTGCCTCTCACGAAGGTTCGTTGGAGGAGGCTGCTGGACATCGCAGGTGGGATCGAAGTTGGGGAGGGACGGGAATCCTAGATTTGGAAATCCGCCCATTCCTCTGTAGCATCCAAAACTCGTAGGCCGGACAGGCTAGACGCTTCCCGTCTCAGGCAGGAAGTCAAGCCAGCCTTACGGTTGGGGCCAAGCATGGGGCCGGTTCGACTGTAGCAACGGAGGGTACCTCCCGATCCCACGCCAGGATTGCAAAATCATCGCGGGGCAAGCCTGCGCCATGTCCTGCACTACTGTTGATGTGCCCTGGTAGACCCGAGCTCCTCCACCAGCCCCTCCCTGTGCCTACCGGTAAATAGCTCATAGCAAAAGTAAACAAATCCATCAGAAACAAACGCTGGTCTCGCTATTATTGTCTCATGGAGTGCCGCAGGTATAGGCATTTGCGCGCTTGCCTACATCCGCCCATGGCTTTCCTCTAAAGATAGAAATCCCGCGCACAAAAGCTCGGGATGGGGAAGTATCGAAGCAAGACGAGCCGAGTTTTGAACACGGGATGTGCTCCGAGCCGCTGTGCGCCCGACAATGTTGGTACCATGGTGCTCCTTGACATGCCTGCTGCAAGGCACCGATCTACTGTCCAAACAGGTCGGTTTCCTGGTGCAGGCCAGAAAGGCAGACCTGGTTCTTTCAAGGTCTGGTCCGGAGACGAAGAGCATGTTCATCCAATTTTTTCCAAGATTTCCAGAACATGCAATCGCTGGTGTCATCCCAACTCGTTCCCGCAACTTGATGGCAGGGCGACAAATGTGAACGAAGGGTGGCCGCCTTGCTTCGAGGTTCTTATTAGTGCTTACCGAGGCAATTGAAGAATGGAGTGAAGCACCCCCAGAGCGCCACCGATCCCTGTATCAGATCTCCCAACTCAAACTGGCCTAACCTTCAGCCACCGCGGGCCCTGGGCCGAGACTGCTCTATGCGTAGGAGCCGCTAAAGCCGGAGCGAGGGTGAAGGGGAACAACGCTTGTCCCCGCCAACGTCTATGGCTGTTTTCTCGTCTCGTGCTTCCATACCTCACAGCCTGCTCGCTCGCCTAGGGGCTATTCCAAGCAGCTGGGTGGGCACATGGCTCTCTTTTCGCATACGTGCGTACATCGGGAAGTTATCTGGGTGCTCTCGATTCAATAGGGCCATAGGGGAATATGGTGCGACTCTGCCCCGCTCCCCAGGTCCCCCAGTCCACCGTTCCGTGGACCGAACAACACAACGAGCCCTCGGGGCGGGTTGGCGGGAAGATGCGGGTTTCACGAGGACTCGTAGTGTTGCTCTAACGCGTCAGCCCGCTAGCTTGTAAGAGTTTGTTTGGGGGGTAGGGCGCGCTTGTGGGGGGTTTGCGGCGTAATCCAGGCAAAAGTGGTTCTCAAACATGTCGCGGTCCTTAATCTGGCGGTTAACTACACGGGGTTACAGACGGCTTCCGTACCAGACTTTGTAGGCGTAACACACGTCTTGGCAAAGGACACACGGAGCCGATGGGGCCAGCAGGACAACCTGGGCCTAGCATATGAAGGAGCAGGCCGAGAGCGAGAAAGAACGGCCACCGGGAAAACCCAGGGTTACCTCGCTCCCGTCTGTCCTTCCGCTCTCCCGGATGACGCAGACGCTGCGACTCTGCGATTTGTGTTAATTACCGAAATAACAAATCCGAACCCAGAACGCTCGTAGTCATCAACGAGGTAACAGCCATCGCACGGGCGAGAACGGCCCTTCTTTTGACTTAAGAGGGAGTCGAATCTGCCGCGAACAGCGAATGGTGTCAACGAGGCCAGACATTGCAGAGCCATATCGGTCGGGATAGGGATAAAAGTATGATGGGAGCAGACGCCCGGTATCAGCTTGGTTGCTGCGGGAGCACGACGGCTGCTCGCGTGGCTGCATGTGTGCTTGCTTTTACCACCTTTCTGCGACGCCCCAAACCGAGAGGCCTATCACAGGCATGCGAGATGTAAAATTGGTGGCGTCTGAGAGGTGGATGGCCACGAGGCGACCTCCAGTTTACGCATGAGAGAGAATAGAAGTCCAAGATTTGAATCCGTTCTCCGACAAATGGTGGAACTGTGAAATTGGATAGCTAGAGAAAGGTACGTCCTGCACCTGGGTCTCGCCGAGCCTTTCGAAGCGGAAGGCACGACCCAAGACCACTGAATAATAAGCTTATTCCCAAACGGTCCCGGTTTACATAAGCATCACTCGGTCGGTACACGTTGTACAACCCGTACAGTCCAAGCACAGGGTGTACCTATGCGAAGTACCTTACATAGGCGGGAACGACCCATATATGAACGTCCGCCACAGTGGGACAACATCTTCTTCCGCGGCCTTCCTCTGCATATATCCAGGTCACTCTACTATCCCTTTCGCTTCCTTAAAATCGGGTTCCTTGTGTCGCCCGCTTCGGACCAGTATCTTACTGCACAAGTACGAATGTACATCCAAACAACGCCTTCCTCATTCGGCATCGTTGCAGGTCGAAGCGACTCGGAAGAATACCTTCCAGGGAGATGACAGTTCATTCTCTCGAGCTGAGTGGAAGCGTTGGGGGCGTAGACATGCGCAGTTGCTGCAGCCCGAGACACCCAACATCGGCCCCTTTGGTAATCTCTCTACTAGGTGATGCATCAACTCCTAGCATCGCATCGGCAGGTCCGTTGGCCTACGGAGCGAGGCTACTGGTCTCCTGAATCCCGCCCATAAAATCTCGCAAATCACCGATCGTGCGTCCCTGGCAGATCGGGCGGGGCTGGGAGGGGTGAGGGGTGGTGAGGGAGGAGTTCTTGTCGGGCCCCTGCTCGTTCCGTTGCCCGCCTTGCCTGCCGCAGTGGCTCGGGGGACCGGCTTCTCTCTGTGGCTCGTTTGGACCCGTCTACTGTGGTAGTGCGCCCTCATCCCACCTCAAATCCCAGCCCCCCCTCACGAGATTACGGAGGGACGGAGGACGTTGAGTGGCCTGGTCCACGACCCACGACACTAGCCCTGAGAAAAGAGGCACGGACTCTCGGATCTGGCATCGCTACGCTCACACCACGGGTTCTGGGGCAGAAAGAAGCTTCCATGGCCGCCGCAACGCCATTCCCTGGCCTAGCGCGCTTTATCCTCGTCTCGTCCGTGTGTGTGGCACAAACCCACCCTCACGGCGTTCGTCTTGGTCGATGCTACCCTTCTTGTCTTGACGCACGACACCTTGACCTTGCTTCAGCCACGTTTACCGCGGCGCTCTGCCCCCCTCCCGAGGCCCCTCCCCTGAGATGCCTCGCGACGGAATACCGCTCCTGTCCCGACTGTTAGCCTCGCAGGGTTCTCCCTACCTATGATCGGCCCTTGCCGCCGTAGAGATTCGAGGGTCGTCCAAACCCTGCACTGGTAGTCCAGTCGGCACGACACTAGCACTCGCAACCCGTAAGGACGCACCCTCCTGCAGAGTTGCACCCATCCCACTGAGTCTGCCTCCCTAGCCTGCCTTGCTCGCCCACCGTAGGTAGTACATCACATCAGCCTACGGCTCGTTCGGCGCATCTTCCCACAACTCCTTTGACCCCTACCGGCTTCTGCTAGGCCCCCCGGTGGTGATGGCATCTTGAATGCTTGCTTCTGGATGTCAAATCTAATCCCGTCCGGCACTGGGATGTGCGTGTTTCTGATAACCCGCTAGGAAACGCGTCAGCCGTGTGTCAAATCTGGTCCGCCTCCCCCCCTTCGGCCCCCAACACCGCCCCTTCTAATCACCCACATGCTTCAATCAAAAGCACTAAGCAAGAGGAGCGCTCCTGTGCAAATCTCCTCCGTCCATGACAACCCGTCGGCCCCGTTGCCGGCCGCGGCAGGTGGGCATCTCCTGGCCGATGGACGAGGGTAGGTAGGGTGTGAGCGAAGGGTTGGGCTTGGTGCATCAAAAGCTCCGACGCTTGGGGGGAGCCTGGTTTGACCTTACCGTATTTGGTCGCTATTGCGTGCACAAGGTGCCGGAGCGACCAGCACAGATGTCGGCAAGGAAGAGTAAAGATCTGCCCATCGCTGATCTCTCCATCATCCCCCTGTCGCCACAATGCCAGGGGTCAGGGATCACAATCCAACCCTTCCCCACCTACCGCACTCCCACATCGCTCTCACTCTCCCACACTCAACTTCTTTCGTGCATTCCGCTCTCTCACAGGGCCTTTCCGCCAAGCTTCCAGTGGTGCTGAGCGCCATTCCCAGATAGCTCTTCCTCCCGCTACATGCTCCGATTCGGGCCCCACCCCTCCTCGGTCTGTCTCGACGTCCTTTCTCGCTGCCCGCCCAGAACAAGGAAATGGGACAGCAACGGCAGTGCTCCGTACACACCCTGACCTGCAGCTGTCCATCTCCCCCATTGGCTCGAGTACAGCGAAGCTGCTCAACAACGGTCATGCCTTCATCCGTGCAGCCCACTGTGAGCTAATGTAGTGATGCACCAATCAACCGCTCCTGGACGTTCCAGCCGAGATGCTCTGCTCTGCGCTGTGCCTTCTTCGCTCCTCCCCCGAGCTTCCCCATCCTGGTGCAGCTCCCCTCCCCCCCCCTCCTCCCCAGTCCTGCTGGCTGGGCAGAGTGGTGGTCGTAGTGGGTTGACGATGGTAAGACAGGTGAGGGTGCAAACCAGACCTCGCAGGCCTACCCACCGCTGAAGCGATTTCATGTCTCGCCCTTGTGGATGTCGGGCGTTTGCGAGTGTCTCATTGGCCATAGGCTGCACACTCCTCCCCCCATCCCATCAGCGCACCTCAGTGAGACTAGACATACCGGGCTACAGTAGTTCCTACTGCAGCATATTTCTCCTTCACCACGAACGCACCCATTTCTTGCTTCCGTATTTCGCGCATGCTCGCCTTCCCTGCCTACCTTCCTGCCTATCTGCCCCTTCCCCGGCCTACCGACTGGCAGTGACCTGTTGGTTCCATCCATAACCTCCAGGGCACGGCATTACCCATTCAGCCGAGAGTCTTATAGGCCAGGTTCCTCGTTATAGGCTTGTCACCTTTGTCAACGCTTGACAAAAAAACGGTGTGGCTCAGCTGTTCCATGTCCGGGAGATCTGATAATATAAAATCGCATGGCATTAGCTCCTCGGCTTCGCTCGAATCAATCGAGGGACCCTCCCTGGCAGGCCTTCGAGTGACCCTCCGCTATAGCCCACTGTCTCCCCTCAGGTACCAGGTACCCCGATCTTCTGGATGACCTTGGCCTCGATCGTTGCTGGTGCCCGTGCAAACCCTGCCCAGTATTCGGATCGTCTGCATTGGGTCCTGGTTGTATTAATTCTACCTCTTGTCCTACTCAAGGGTAGGGCCTCCAGGGACGGGACCACTCCAGTAACGGCTATCCCCTTGCCCCCCCGTACATAACGGCCCTTGTCGGTTCCTTGAAGCACATCAAAGGCCTGCCGGCCCCACCGCAGCCATCATTTGACACCCTCGAATTTATACAAGTTGTGATCCTGCCTCGGAGGGGTCCTGGTTCGAAGCTGGCCTTTCTCTACCTTCTCTTAGCCTCTTCCCAGACGACCATCTCTGAATAGTCTATGCACTCCAGCTTCGCATATTAGTTGAGCTGCCACCCGGACTGGTCTTCAAGCCATCCTGGTTGCAACTTCCTCGTCTGATCATCGTTTTAACCTTCAAGCTTGATCTCGGTGTTCAAGTCACCTCACCCACGACACACAAGGGGAACTGCACCTTAAAGAGCTCCCCTCCCCTCCACACCTGGGAGAAATTCTGGTTTGATCTGCAGAAGAGCCTGAAGAGAAGAGACCAGGCATTTCGATTGATCTGGGACAAATCTTTGCGATTGCCCTTCCCGTCGACGACCTCTCCAATACTTTACCAGTTTCCGAGCGTCAGATCCTCTAAACAGAGATCACCGCGTACCATACTCTCGTCTCTCGAGACTAGAACACCAGCCCATCTCGAGTCACAACCTGTGATGCGCGTCTTGATATTTTGATCCGTCCCCCGAAGCAACAGTCTCTACGCTCGTTCACAGCACGCCTACTTGTGCGATCCTTCCTTCCTTCCTAGGCACGGACGACAGCACAGCTAGGGGCAACTAGCTGTACCCGAACAAGACGAACACTCCAGTTTCCTCCAAATAACGACAGCCTCTCTTTCCAATGCTCGTTACCAGGCAATGTGAAACGGAGCAGAATCATTGGTCTATCAGCAAGCTCGAGACCATCTTCAACAAGCCCTCCGACAGCTCCCGCATGTCGAACAACTTCGAGACCCCGTTGTCGACACAGTCAGACTGGCAGGGGCAGTACTCATTCCTCCCGCCAGGAGACGGCAACCTCTTCTCGCACTCCTACGACCATGTGGCGAGCTCGGCAGATAACACGGACTCGCAGGCCCAGCCAAGGTCAGCCCCCGCACCCGGCAACCCCCTGGAGATTGACACTACAAAGTCTGAGGGGAACTCTCTGAGCTCTCCACTGGGCCACCGTCGCAGCCTGGATCCTCTTGGTTTACGCCAGGCTAAGCCGCCTACCCCCATTCAAGAGCACACCGAGGTACCAGGCGACCAATACGTTCAGAAAGCGGAAGAGTCAGCACACGAGGAATCGCTAGTCTCTACCGAAACGCCAGGCTTGTCGATGGGTTCTAATCCGCTGAGCTCCGTGTCGTCCGCTGGCCAGGGACCGGAAATCCCTCCAAGCCAGCCGAACAACGATGTGCAGAACGCCATCAAGGATGAAGAGGAGGTTCTCCTTGAGGATGAGGATATGATCGAGGGAGACGGAGACGGAGATGGAGATGCACCGACTCAGCCTCAGACGGCAGCAGAACGCACCGCTCAGCGGCGAAAGATGAAGCGGTTCAGGTAAACAAACACCACCGCTCTTGCCCCCTCCCTTGTATAGATTGTAAGCTGACAGGCGCAGACTGACCCATCAACAAACCCGGTTCCTCATGAGTGAATTCGCAAAGCAGCCACACCCTGATGCGGCACACAGAGAAAGACTTTCACGAGAGATTCCCGGACTGAGCCCCCGCCAGGTTCAAGTTTGGTTCCAGAATCGGTAGGCTTGTCTCCCATCGTTAGTTAGGTAGCGATACTAACTATTTATTCGCAGCCGTGCCAAAATTAAGCGTCTCACAGCAGACGACCGAGACAGGATGATCAAGATGAGGGCGGTCCCTGATGACTTTGACAACGTACAGGCACTCCACTCACCGTACGGGGCAGTCCACGGATTAGGCACGCCACTCACATCTCCTGTTGACTTCGGCGCCTCTTCATACGCGGACCACATGATGCGCCCCCTGATGGTCGATGTTCGGCGTGCAGAAGGCGATGACCACCTTTCTCCAACTGGCCTGAGCCCAGCATTCGGCAGCATCGGTTTCAACCCATCGGCAACCCTAAGCAACCCCGATATCCTTTCTCCTATGTCACCATCGTCGAATGACCGCTACGGCTACTCGAGCCATCTATCTACACCTCTTAGCGCCGGACCACGCACGTCGAATCCCTTTGGCCGTCAATCAAGCCTTGATTCAGGCATGCAAATGCACAGCCATCATTCAAGGCAGCAGATTCGCCCACTCCAGCCACTCCAGCTGCGCGAGACCATGTCCAGATCACGATCGGACACTCTCCAGTCGCCCCTGAGATCCAGCATGTCCTGGAAAGGCGATGCGATCGATTACACAACGTACCATGGGGGAGGCGGGTCTCCTCAGATGGGCGGGCGACAGCAGTCAGTCTACCAGCAGGATCAGATGAGCGGCGCCTCTACTGGTGGGCTGGGAGCATATGACTCCAGCAACTACTCTGGTAAGTTTTAACCTCAACGTACAAGAATAAGAGGAAGCGATTCTAACCTAAACCGATAGGATCTACTGTCCAGTCCCCAACCCATATGAACTACCCGAACTTTCAGTCTCCTAGCCTACAACAGAATCCGCAAGGCCGCGCGCGATTAAGGGCTGCGTCGGCATCGCTACCACTGGGCCTAGACCTCCGCAACCAGATGCGTTCCGTTGGATCAGGACACAACATGCAGTCCAGTGCCCACTCGCCAGGAGCTCGAACTTCCTCCACTCCTCAGCTCGGAGGAGTCTCGTCAAGCTATACTTCGAGCTTCCCGTCTGCACCACTCACCGCGCCGATGGATTTCCAGTTACCCAGGACGCCCGGATTTCGGACCTCAGGGGCAGACTACTCTATGCCTCAAATGAGCGCCCCTATCGCACCCCCAAACGACTTCTCGCAGGCGTTCCAAGCTAGCATGTCCAGCTCGAATTCCAGGACTCCCATGAGAGAGTCATTCGGCGGAGGATCCCTATCGATGGGACAGGGTCAGAGTTCGAATGAACGGGGCGACGATTTCTCCCAAGACCACTTGGGCTTGAAGCGCAAGCGTAGCTTTACCGGGCCATCTTCAACATCCGGTACGGGCCAGAGTACATACGGCAGCACGACATGATGGGAATGAGACAAACAGCGAAACAAAAAGCGCTCTGGCGTCATTTATTAGGCGGCTCTTTTTGGGGTTTTCGGCGTCACGACAATGACTACGACGACTTGGGGATAACTTGTTCGCCCGAACAATTCTGGCTCTTCCCTCGCGACTGATTTTCTTTTTGCTCGAAGATAATACCCCAGTTCTTTTGTTTATACCACAGTGTTATTGCAAGATTGGTCCACACTTGGCCTGTCATTCTTCTTGTCCGACGACAACTGTCGATTTTTTGGCTTCTTCTTTTGGTTTCCGCTGCACGCTTTCACCCGCTACAAAACCTTCCGACAACCAAAAACAAACTGCTTCTTGTCCTTATCCTTCTCATATTATATCAAGTGCGGCAAGAATTTGGCATCAACCTCAACGGAGGAAACTACGCACACACACACATTGGCGCGCACCGGCGGATATCAGAATGACACTCACGACTTGGCGGGGAATATCTGCACCTACACACGACTGTTTTGGGTGATTTTAACGGGGAACTTACACCCCCAGGCTGGAGGAGGCGCGAGGCGCGGGAACACTTTGGCTACGAAAAGGCGGCAGGGAATGGGAGGGGAGGATTGTACATAGAACAACGCCGACGACGGGCGTTGGGCGGGAGGTGGGAGGCGAACAACCGAACCTTTTCTTTGGCACTAGGACGCATCCGGCAAACTTCTATTCTTCCCAACCTCTACTTTATTTTCTTTCTCTTCACCTAGCGCGTACAGGCGAGGCAAGAACCAGGTGGTAGGGTTTGGGACTGCCTAGAACCGTGGGGGAAGGGGGGCTCGGATCTAGCCTACGGCCCAGCCGTCTACAGTTCTTCTACTTCGGCCTATCCACAGCGGACCTCTTGTTTCCAGCGACTCTGGATTTTTGTTTTCTTGTATATACAGACTTTGACTATATTACTATCACGCTGTACCCGGCTGATTTGCTGGCTTATTCGATTCTACTCTTCCCGCCTTAGCTTCCTATTTATGCTACTTTTACTTTTGGGTTCATCAACCCCCTTTTGTTTTGTTTTCTTGGATTCTACTCTACTATGGCGAAGATACCTATTGGATATACCTCAATTTGGCTGGAAGGAAGTAGAGAAACTTGTCTACGGGGCGGGGAGGGCGGAGGAGCCCTGCACGCTGAACATGGTAGTCAAGGATTAGGAACTATACTCCATCAGGGGAACAAGCTGATATCAAAGATTCCCCGCAAAGAAACGCTCCAACAAGCGGTTGCCTTCTTCGTGGTAGTGTGATGCTGCAATGCAAGCCTGTATCTCTCCCTATAATCTCGGCCAAATACTCTCTCGTTTAAGTCCTCCCCCCTTGACCAACAACCCCCGCCCCTCTCGGCCTTCTCGCGAAACCCGCGATCCCGGCCAATGGGCCTCCCCGCCCTCGATCTCGAAAATCTTCCGTGTCTATTAGCCCAGATATCCGGGCGCACTATAGCCCAAACATTCGAACTCACCTTCCGAATGCTTCCTCGCAGCTTTACGGGTTAGCCTGGTTGCTATGTGACTACGACGCTGCCACGAGATTGCCTACGGATGGGCGGGATGTTACGATATCGCTGAGTTTAGAAAAACTGAGGAGGTTCGGAGGCGCCCGAGTAATGCCAGGGGGGAAAGATCGACAAAAGTCGTTGAACCCCTTCCATGGTTCGAAGTTCCATCTCATTTACACCGCTTCCCCTTCGCGGCCTAGAAGGACAAAGCCAGAAAATCCCCGGGAGGTGAGGGTCCTTGCTGTGGGAAACGTCGTACAGATGACGCACATGCGTGTGCATACACAAAAGTGGTCTAAAATCCCACAAGTCCCGAGTACACAGCATCCAAACTGGGGCTCGGAATCAAGCATGGCCAATCCCAGGTCGAGTTGACCTTCCCTTGGCATCACACCCGACAGCTGCATACATGTGTGCTCGCTACTATGAGTTCCTTCGCAGCAGGAGAGAGGCAGGGAGAGGTGGAGAGTGTGGGCTGGTGGTCGGCACGATGCGGGTTGAAGTGGTGTAAGCCAGCGGCGTGCAGGACTAGCGGTAGAGGTTGGATGACAAGCTGCAGGCGCGGTGTAGTATAGTGTAGCATGATAAGATCACCACTTTAGGGGGTGGGTGGAGGGAGG
>Ga0164242_10002690_pt1 | contig 20531 bp, 19 predicted proteins | sample OricomgcompostMG_FD_108783 | JGI IMG/M metagenome (GOLD analysis project Ga0164242, IMG submission 108783) | Miracle-Growth compost microbial communities from Emeryville, California, USA - Original compost - Miracle growth compost (MG) ... | reverse complement strand
ATTGGAAGCGCGCCGGGATTGGAAGCGCGCCGGGATTGGAAGCGCGCCGGGATTGGAAGCGCGCCGGGATTGGAAGCGCGCCGGGATTGGAAGCGCGCCGGGATTGGAAGCGCGCCGGGATTGGAAGCACACCCCGGGTACGCTTGCAACGTGACCGCGAACAATTCCAGCACATACCGCGAGGCCGGCGTCGACACGGCCGCTGGCGACCTCGCCGTCGAGCTGATGAAGTCGGCCGTGTCCGCGACGCACGGGTCAGAGGTGTTCGGCGGGGTCGGCGGATTCGCCGGTCTCTTCGATGTGTCAGCTCTGAAGGCGTTCCACAAGCCGTTGCTCGCGAGCTCAACGGATGGGGTCGGCACGAAGGTGGCGATCGCGCAGGCCATCGACAAACACGACACCATCGGCCAAGACCTCGTCGGAATGGTCGTAGACGACATCGTCGTCGTCGGCGCCAAGCCGATGTTCATGACCGACTACATCGCGTGCGGCAAGGTCGTTCCTGAGCGAATCGCTACGATCGTCGAAGGAATCGCCCGCGCGTGCTCGGCCACGGGCACAGCGCTCATCGGCGGCGAAACGGCCGAGCATCCCGGTCTCATCGGTCCGGACGACTACGACGTCGCAGGCGCAGCGGTCGGAGCAGTAGAAGCGGATGCCGTGCTCGGCGCAGATCGCGTGCGTGACGGCGACGTGGTGCTCGCGCTCGAATCCTCCGGGCTGCACTCGAACGGCTTCTCCCTGGTGCGCAGCATTCTGACGGCGCGCGGCATCGGGTTCGGTGACAGGGTCGACGAGTTCGGCGGAAACGTTGGCGAGGCGTTGCTTGAGCCGACCAGGCTATACACCAGCCCGCTGCTTTCGGTCTTGGCCGATCCGGCGCTGGGCGCATCCGTTCATTCGATGTCGCACGTGACAGGCGGCGGCATCGCGGCAAACCTGGCGCGTGTGCTACCCGTCGGCTCGTGGGTTGAGGTCGACCGCGCGGCCTGGTCGCCTGCGCCAGTCTTCCGCATCTTGAGCGATCTGGCGGGAACGCCGCTCGAGAGCTCGGAGGGCACCTGGAACCTTGGCATCGGCTTCTTCGCGGTCGTCGCAGCGGATGCCGCGGAACCGATCGCAGCGCACCTGACCGGCGCAGGCATCCCTGCATGGTCCGTCGGCACAGTGTCGACCAGCGCACGCGACATCGACGGCTTCGAGCAGGGTGCAAAGGGAGTCGACGGCGGCGCCGTGCGATTGGTGGGCACGTACCGCGACTGAGCGGCAGCCGCTGAGAACGGCGGCGCAAAGAATCGATCCATGTGCGAGGATGCGGAACGTGGAAACGTCGCGGACACTCGAAGAACTCATCGCGGAGGGGAGCGCTGCGCCGGTCGACGGCTGGGACTTCTCGTGGTTCGACGGACGCGCGACCGAAGAGCGGCCCCCGTGGGGCTATCAGAGGCTGATTGCAGAGCGGATGCGTGCGGCCGGCTCGGTGCTCGACGTCCAGACCGGCGGCGCCGAAGTGTTCGCGGGCGCGCTCGGCAGTCTCGAACATCCGCCAGCCGTGGTCGCCGCCACGGAGTCATGGCCGCCGAATCTCGCCATCGCACGGGCCAACCTGCAACCGTTCGGCGGCACGGTGCTCGAGGCCGCGGACGACGCCCCGTTCCCGTTCGGCAACGAAACGTTCGATCTGGTGACGAGCAGGCATCCGACGTTCCACGCGTGGGGAGAGATCGTCAGAGTGCTCGCTCCAGGCGGCACGTTCATCGGCCAGCTGATCGGCGAGCGCACGAACAGCGCGATCTTCGAGTACTTCCTGGGGCCGCAGCCGATCAATCCGGTGCCGCAACGCGACCGTTTGACCGACGCCGTTCAGCAGGCGGGACTTGAGCTCGTCACCATTCAGGAGGCAAGCACTCGGGTCGAGTTCTTCGACGTCGCCGCACTCATCGTCTTTCTGCGCAAGGTCATCTGGACCGTGCCGGACTTCAGCGTCGAGCGATACCGCGACCGGATTGCAGACGCGCACGAACTCATCACACAGAACGGATCCTTCGTCTCGCACAGCAAGCGCGTGCTGCTCGAGGCGCGCAAGCCGGCATAACGACGACCTGGTTCAACGACGCCGTGGGACACCGTCTCGGCATCCCGGATGCTACGGTGCTGGCATGGCCGAAACACCGACAGCGCATGCGCAGAACGAGGCGTCAACCTCGCAGACCGCCTCCATCTATATTCGGCTGCGCGCGGCGATCCTCGAACTCGACCTAACGCCGGGTGAGCGACTCACCGAGCGTGGCCTCGAAGCCGAGTTCGCGGCATCCCGCACACCGGTGCGCGCAGCGCTTCTGCGGCTGGACACCGAGGGGCTCGTGCGCAGGGACGGCAGAGGCTGGATCGTCGCGCCGATCGATCTCGACGAGGTGCGGGCGGCGTCCGAATACCGCGAAGCGGTCGAGGCTGCTGCTGCCAGGCTGGCGTGCACACGAGCATCCGATTCAGATCTCGACGCGCTCATCGAGCTTCTGCGTTCGCTGCCACGCAGCGACGAAGATGCGGAGCACTACGCGGCCGGCCCGAGCTTTCACGTGGAGATCGCCCAACTCTCCGGTAATCCGTTTCTCGTGGCCGGCGTTCAGGATGTCGTCACTCGCCTCGCCAGAACGCGCTGGCTTGACCTGCGGTCGGCCGATACGCGCGAGGCCGTCCGCACCGAGCACCGGCACATCCTCGACGCCCTCGAGGCGCGCGATGCAGAGGCGGCCGCCGACGCGGTGGTTGCGCACATCCGGAACACGACCGACCGGCTCGTCTCGTCGCTCAACGCCGACCGGCGTCGCTTCAAGGCGCGCGGGCTCTCGATCGTCGGCGAGCACTAGTCGGCGCCGTGACAATTGTCACGACGAGAACCTGACCCTCGGCCCAGAAGGGCGAGGGTTCGCGACGATACAGTGACTGAAATGGAAGCTGTCGATCACAAAGCAGCGTCGCCCGCAGTGCGGCCCACCTCGCGACTCGCCGCGTGGTGGTCGCGTGCCACCGCAGGCATCCGCAATCGCAACGCGCGTGGTTGGTACTTCGGGGCATCCTTCGGGCTGATCTATCAGATCATCATGCTGGTTTCGATCTGGTCATCGCCGCTGGGCCTTGGAAGCCGCATTCTCGCCACGGCGCTGCTCGTGCCGTTCTACGCGGGCTTCATGTTCTTGCCTCCGATGACCTGGGTGGAATCCACGACGGTGCGGCTGTTCGTGATCGCCGCGTACTGGGCATACGCGGTGATCTTCTTCTTCGTCATCGGCGACATCGCGTTCTGGCTGTGGATCCTCGTCGGAGCCATCGCGGCGACGATTGCCGAGGAACCGGTGATCGTCGCCGCCTTCGTTGCGGCGCTCACCGCCGGCCCGCTCATATACTGCCTGTTCGTCGGCTTCGAGAATCCGGTCGTGATCGCGGCGCCCGTCATCTTCTCCGTTGCTGCGATGATGTTCGGCATCAGCAGGCAGGTCGTCGCGATCCGCAGGCTCAAAGACGCGCAGGCCGAAATGGCGCGGCTGGCAGTGGTCGATGAGCGTGCACGCTTCTCGCGCGACATGCACGATGTGCTCGGTCATTCGTTGACCGTCGTCACGGTCAAGTCCGAGCTGGCACGACGGCTCGTCTCGATCGACCCGGCACGCGCGGAGGAAGAGATCGGTGACATCGAGCGGTTGTCTCGTGCTGCACTCAGCGACTTGCGTGCCGCGGTCAGCGGATATCGCGAGATGAGCGTGACAAGCGAACTCGGCGCCGCGAACGCTGCGCTTGCGGCTGCCGACATCGAACCGCATCTGCCTTCTGGCTCCGGTGCAGCGGCATCCGAGCTGACCGAGATCTTCGGATGGGTGCTTCGCGAGGCGGTCACCAACGTGATCCGCCACTCGGATGCGCACAATTGCTGGGTGCAGATCACACGAACGGAGCTGACGGTGGACGACGACGGGCGCGGTCTGCCGGCCGCGGGGACTGCTGTGCTTCGGCAACATGGAACGGGACTGCTCGGGTTGCAAGAGCGTGCACAGCAGGTCGGTGCGCAGCTGGATGTCTCGCCGAGCGACCGTGGCGGCGTTCGCGTCTCGGTGCGAAAGGCTGACGCATGAGCGAACCGATCAGACTGTTGCTCGCCGACGACCAGGCACTCGTGCGGGGCGCACTCGCCGCACTGCTCGAGCTCGAGAGCGACCTGACCGTGGTGGCCCAGGTCGGGCGAGGCGATGAAGTGCTGGATGCCGCGCGCGTGCACGATGCGCAGGTCGCGCTGCTCGACGTTGAGATGCCAGGCATGGACGGCCTCGCGGCGGCGCGTGAACTGAAGCAGAAGCATCCGCAGTGCCGATCGCTGATCGTCACAACATTCGGCCGCCCAGGCTACCTGAAGCGTGCGATGGAGGCTGGCGCGAGCGGATTCGTCGTGAAAGACACGCCTGCAGCCCAGTTGGCCGATGCGGTTCGGCGGGTGGCCAGCGGGTTGCGTGTGGTCGATCCCGGACTTGCCGCCGAGTCGCTCGCGTCTGGGGATTCGCCGCTGACGGAGCGCGAGACCGATGTGCTTCGCGTCGTTCAGCGGGGCGGGAGCGTGTCTGACATCGCACGCGAACTGCACCTGTCGGAGGGCACAGTGCGCAACCATCTCTCGAGCGCGATCGGCAAGACGGGCGCACGCAACCGGTCGGATGCCGCATCCGTTGCCTCCAAACAGGGCTGGCTGCTCTAGCAGCCGGCACGGAGCACGCGAGGCACGACGGTGTGCAGGATGGATTGCTGATTGAGCAGCACACGAGGCACGACGGTGTGCAGGACGGATTGCTGATTGAGGAGCACGCGAGGCACGAGCGCGCGTCTCGAAATCAGCACCGAAACCGCACCCGCCGCACGGTGCACCATAATGTTCAGGTGACCGACGACAGCCAGCGCCCTGCACAACATTCCCTGTTCTGGTTCGCGATCGCGATAGCCGTTGCTGTTGTGCTTGTCGACCAGTTGACAAAGCTGTGGGCGGTCACGACGCTGAGCCTCGACTCGTCTGTGCCGGTGATCGGCGACTTCATCCGGTTTCAACTCATCTACAACTCGGGTGCGGCGTTCTCGATGGGAACGAACTCGACCTGGGTGTTCACGATCATCGCGGCGGCGGCTGTGATCGTCATCGGCTGGTATGCGTGGCGGGTTGAGTCCCGGTTATGGATGGTCGCGCTCGGCCTGTTGCTCGGTGGCGCCGCGACCCATCTGGGCGATCGCCTGTTCCGGCCGCCGGCGTTCGGTCAGGGGCACGTCGTGGACTTCATCGGATACGGCAACTTCTTCATTGGGAATGTGGCTGACATCATCCTGTTCTGCGGAGCAGTTATGCTCGTGATTCTTGCGTTGACCGGTGTGCGCATGAGGAGTACTGCCGACGAGTCCTGAGGTCGGCATGCGGGGTCTCGAGACGCGGCTCGCTGCGCGAGCTGCTCCTCGACCGGCAGGGCTTGCTGAGCGTGTCGAAACCCGCGGAGAAAGACTGCCGGTTGAGCCGCGAGCGCTAGCGAGCGTGTCGAAACCGCCGGCGAAGTTCCTCCACCGTCAGCTCAGCGCAACAACCAGCCGTTGTGCTCCGCGATCCGCACCGCGTCCGCTCGCGTGCGCGCAGACGTCTTTCCGATCGCACTCGACAGATAGTTGCGCACCGTGCCTTCGCTCAGCGACAGACTGCGGGCGATGTCGGCAACCGTCCCTCCGGCGCGAGCCACGCTGAGCACGTCCGTCTCCCGTTCGGTCAGCGGCGAGTCTCCGCTCGAGAGCGTCTCGGCCGCAAGCGACGGGTCGATCACGCGGAGCCCGGATGCGACCTTCCGCACCATCTCGGCGAGCTGTCTGGCGGGAGTGTCCTTCACGACGAATCCGCTCACCCCGGCCTGCATGGCGCGGCGCAGATACCCCGGCCGCCCGAACGTTGTGACCATGAGCACGCGCACCGCAGGCAGCGCCTCCCGCAACTCGCCTGCAGCTGCGATGCCGTCTTGGCCCGGCATCTCCACGTCGAGCAATGCGACGTCAGGACGTGTCTGTCGCGCGGCCGCAAGCACTTCGTCGCCGCGCCCGACCTCGGCGACAACGTCGATGTCGCTCTCTAAACCGAGCATCGTCGCCAGGGCACCGCGAACCATCGCCTGGTCGTCGGCGAGCAGCAAACGGATCACCGGTCTCGACCCGTCGGCTGACGGCGGCTCTTCTGCCGTCACGTCGCATCCGCCTTCGAGCGCGACGCCGACCTCAGTTCTGAGACCGTCAACGCGAATCCGCCGAGATCCGACCGTCCGATCGTCAATCTGCCTCCTGCCGCTTGCACGCGTTCCCCGAGCCCCCGCAGCCCGCTGCCGGGCTGTCCACCGTCTGAGCCTGCCGCTCCATGCCCGTCATCCGCCACCTCGATCGAATCTGCACCGATGCGGATTCGGCACCGCGTCGCTCCCGAATGCCGCACCACGTTGGTCACACCCTCTCGAACGATCCATCCTGCCAGCTCACGATTCTGCGCACGAAGCAACTCGACCGTCGTCGGCAGTTCTGCGTCGATTCCGGCGCTCGCCAGAATCGACTTCGCGTTCGCCAATTCGCTCACGACGTTCACACCGCGATATCCGGCAACGGCACCCCGCACGTCAGCGAGCGCCTCGCGCGCAAGCTCTTCGACCGCTGCGATCTCAACACTCGCCTTCGCGTCTTCGTGCGCATCGACCAGGATGCCTGCCAGCTAGGCCCGCACGGTAATGGCCGTCAGAGAGTGGCCGAGGATGTCATGGATGTCTCGCGCGACTCGTCCGCGCTCTTCAGCCACGGCAAGCCTGGCGAGTTCGTGTTGGGTAGCACGCAGCTGCTGGATTGCCGCGATCTGGCGTGAGAATCCGCTCATCATCATCGATATCGATGCGCCGATCGCCGGCAGCCACACCAGGCTCTCCCCGCGAGCCCCGCCGAGATGCTGGAAGATCACCACCAGGACCGTGACCGCACCGATCAGCAACCAGCTGGTGCGCATCGTGAACAGGCTCATTCCGATGACGATGCCGACGAACACCCACGTCTGTGAAACTCCGAAGCCCAGAATCGGCCAGAGCATGAAGCTCAGAACGAAGAGCCCGAACGCGACCAATATTCGCTTGTTCACCGGCAGCCACCACGCGATCGGCACCGACACGACCACCGCGCCTGCGAAGACGAGCAGAAGTGCGACGGCCAGGATGCGCATCGGCACATCTGTCGTCGACTGGAAGAAGTCGTATGCCGTGAACCCAAGCCATGCGACTCCGAATACCGCACTGAAGTACCACCTTCGCGCCCCTCGGTGCAGCAGGGCGGCGCCAACCCGGTCTCCCGAAATGGCGGGGAAGCCCTCGCCGGACGAATCGAGATCGGCTGGCGGATCCGGAAACTGCGCTGTGAAGCGCTTCTGTCCGCTCATGACGCCCAATGTACCCGGCGGTCGAGTGGCAGGCGCACGCCCAACGAGGCCAGAGCGCGTGGTGCGCCCTGGCCTCGACGGTTGTTGGTTTCAGCCACGCTTCGTGTCGCGGCGGAACAGCATCACCGTGCCTGCCGTGAAGATCAATAGCCACAGGATGGCGTTCAGCAGCGCGAGCATGTCGAAGTCGTGTCCGGTCAGTGGCGCCCGTGCCAATTCGCCGATGCCGTACACAGGAGTCCATGCTGCAACGTCTTGCAAGATCTGCGGCATCATGCTCAGCGGATAAAAGAGTCCGCCGATGAATGAGAAGAAGACCACGATCAGGCTGACGAACTGCATAGCGTTCTCGCTTGGCACCAGGTAGCCGACGAGCAGGCCCAGTGCCGTGAACACGAGCGAGCCGAGAATCCAGACGGCGAGGCCGGAGAGAATCCAGTCCTCTGCCGGCATCGCAACGCCGGTGAGCGCGCCAGCGATGTATGTCGCGGCGACAGCGAGCAGGCCGAGCATCAGGCCGGCGATGATCTTCGTCGCGATGTTCGCAACCGGATTCAGCGGTGTGAGCCGCAGCTGCCTGCTCCAGCCTTGCATCCGCTCGACCGCGACCGATCCGCCGGCCGCCGTTGCCGACATCATTGCGCCATATAGCGCCATCGAGACCATGATGTATGCCGCGACGGAGATGCCGCCATGCGACACTGGCGTGTCACCGAGTGCCACATTCCGTTGCGGGTAGCCGACGAGAAAGTACATCGCGACGGGGAAGATCAGGGTGAAGATCAGCGTTCTGCGGTTGCGCAGTTTGCGACGCAATTCGATCCATAGGAAGGTCAGGTTGAAACCGCCGAGCGGTGGAACCTTGCGATCGAGATCGACTCGACCCTGCGTGATGGGAGCCGTTGTCATGATGCGTTCGCCTTTCCGGTGTTCTCGGTTCGGATGCTCTCTGCATCGTCGTCTGCGTCGCCGGTCAACGCGATGAAGGCGTCTTCCAGGTTGTGTGAGGTGATTTCGACGTCGACGGCCGTGGTCTGGTTGAGCAGGTAGCGGGCAACAGCATCCGAATCACTTGTCGAGATCAGGATGCTCTCGCCGCGTTTCTCGACGGACGTCACACCGCGCACCGCCGCGATCGCGACCTGGTCGGCGTCGTGCAGTGTGGCGCGAACCAGTCGCCCTGACGCAAGGTTCTTGATCTCGGCGGCCGTGCCGTCTGCCACGATGCGGCCCTTCCGCACCAGGATGATGCGGTCTGCGTATGTGTCGGCCTCCTCGAGATAGTGCGTCGCGAAGACGACAGTGCGGCCGCGGGCTGCGTCCTGTCGGATGGCGCCCCAAAAGTCGCGGCGACCCTCGACATCCATGCCCGTTGTCGGTTCGTCGAGCATGAGCAGGCCAGGGTCGGACAGCAGGGCCATGGCGAAACGGAGGCGTTGCTGTTGGCCGCCGGAGCATTTGCCGACCATCCGACTGCCGATGTCTCGGATGCCTGCGCGTTCAAGCACCTCGTCGACCGGCCGGGAATTGGCGAAGAAGGTTGAGGTGAGTGTGACGGTTTCGCGCACCGTGAGGTCTTTCAGCAGCCCACCGGACTGCAGCACAGCCGACACCTGGCCGCGGGCGATCGCGCCCCGCGGCGAGTGGCCGTACACGGCGACCGATCCAGAGTCTGGTTTGCTCAGGCCCAGCAGCATGTCGATGGTGGTGGTCTTGCCCGCGCCGTTCGGTCCGAGGAAGGCGACGATCTCACCAGGGGCAACCTGCAGGTCGATGCCATTGACGGCGTGCACGCGACCGAAGCTCTTGGTCAGGCCGTGAGCGTCAATGGCAAGCGCCGCGCGCTGCGCGCTCGCGTTGGTGTGAGCCTGCGCGGCCTTCGGCGGAGCCGAGGCAGGAAGTGTTGTGTTGTCCATGCCTCAACAGTGCCGGATGCTGGTGGCTCGGCCAGCACACATCCATCACGACATGCATGTGACATCTGTCACATCACGGTAGCCCGATCACAGATCGTGGTGCGTTGAGTGCTCCGATGCTCACCTCGCGAGGCATCGTTTCGCCGATCAACTCGATCACGACGCTCTCGCCAGGCGTGAGGTCGAAATAGTTGTCGGAGAAGATCGTGCCGCCCGGCGCGTCAGGAGACTCGAACGTTATTTGGCGAGCGAACGCGTCTGTCGTGACACTGAGCCGGTTGCCGTCGCGAGCAACGGTCAGGGTCGCTTGTGGCAGTTCGAGATAGCGCTCGGCGATCAGGGTCCAGCTTGCGGCCGGCGCATCGTTGAATCGCGCACGAATGAGTTCGGTGCGCAGCCGAATCGGGCCGAAATCGACGGTGTCATAGGCGCGAACCGATTGGCCTGGTTCCACCTGCAGCTCAGTGGATGCCTGCGCCAGAATCGTGCCGTCGAAACGCACTCTCTCGACCAGCAGCGTTCCTGCTGCCGGTGCTGCGCTGTCGTTGGTGACCCAGACGGCCAACTCGTCGGCTGTCTGCTCGAACGACACGAGAACGGGTTCGTACGCGCGTTTGAGAAAGTAGAACGGGATCTTCGGCTCGAGGTAGGCGTCGATGACGCTCCAATAGAGAATCGGCCACGGATCGTTCAGCCGCCACACGATGTCGCCGCCGTTGCGGCGACCGGGGGTGCGGTCCCCGTCCGGCCGCCCGCGCCTGTGCCGTTCGACGCTTGTTCGCAGATACTCCCCGTGGGCAGTGCCGAGCGCCCGCACGTAGTCTTCCGCGCTCAGCGGCTCTGGGTAGTTCTCGATCGCACCGATCTTCTGCCACGCACCATCTGGTGCGCGATAGCCCCACATCGGCGGCCATGACGCCTGCCCAGGGGTGCGGATGCTGGCGTCGTGGCCATCCGGCCACAGCTCCTCAGGGCTGAGGAACTTCTTCATCGACGCCAAAGACGGCGCGCTGACCCTGCCCATCTCTGAGACGAAAGTCGGCACAGAGGCGCGCGGCGAGAATGTGACCGTTCTGTAGTCGTGCCAATCGCCCTCAAGCGGCCAGTTGGCCACAGGGCCGCCGAACGGCGAGTTCGCGTGAAACGGACGCGTCCCATCGAGGGCAGCACAGATACGCGGCATTGCCTCGGTGAACAGCTCAGCGCCCACCTCAGGATCGCCGCCGAATCGGAAATCCCAGCCCATGTGGCTCTCGTTTCCGCCGCACCACAGAAAGATCGATGGGTGGTTGCGAAGCCGGGTCACCATGCCGGCCATTTCGGCCTCGAGCGTGCGCGCGAACGCGGGCTGGTCCCACGGATAAACGCCGTACTCGAGCATGAAGTCCTGCCACACCAGAATGCCCCGGCTGTCGCACTCCTGGTAGAACTCGTCTTCAGGGATGATGCCACCACCCCACACCCGCAGCACGTTCATGCCGGCCAGTTCTGCCAGATCGAACAGCCGCCGCGCTCTCGAGGAGTCCCAGACGTTGGAGATCCCCTGCACCTGCGCCCAGTTGCCGCCACGCAGGTGAATCGGCACGCCATTCACGTGAACGGCGAACCGCGTCTCCCCGGTCCTGGGCTCCCGCGTGAACAGCTCGACGGTGCGGATTCCGAGATTGATCGCGCGCTCGTCGACCGCTTCACCGTGCTCATCCAGAAGCGTGACCCGCAACGAGTACAGTGCGGCCTGGCCGTAGCCGCGTGGCCACCAGAGCCGCGGTTCCGGCACACTGATCTGCCACTGGGACGAGCCGGCCCGTCCGCCAGGCCCGGCCGAGCCGGATGGGCTGGCGGTGCCGTGCGCGGTGAGTCGACCATCCGGGTCGGCAAGCGCCCACTCTATTGTGCTGGTCTGAGCACCAGCGCCGTCGAAGCTCACGTCGACAGTCACAACGGCCGCGTGCTCGTCGACGGATGCCGTGCGCGCCCGGATGTCGGTCAGTCGTGCGTCTTCGACCGTTGTGAGCACGACGTCGCGGTAGACACCTGCCTTCACGAGGCGAGGCCGAGCACCGAGGTAACTCGAGAAGTCGCCACCGCCTTTTCTGATGTAGAAGTGCGGTGGAATCGCATCCCGATGCGTCTCGGGGCGCACCACCTGCTCCGACACATACCGCGATGCCGATGAGATCAGCACGACGAGCACATTGTCGGTTCCGTCTGAGGTCAGCAAGTCGCCGACGGCCACCTCGTACTCACGGAACATGTTGTCGATCGACAGGATGCGCTCGCCGTTGAGGTAAACCTCCGCGAGCGTGTCGACACCCTTGAATCGCAGGTACGAGCGGCCGGCGCCCGACGGAGTCGTGAACCTCGTGCGGTACACCCAGTCCTCATCGCCGACCCAATCCGCCTCTGCCGCGTTGCGGCCGACGCTCGGGTCGGCGATGTCACCATCGCGCAGCAAAACCTCGTGCAACCCGGTCGGCACCCGAGCGGCGTGCCAGCGGATCTGCGAGCCTCCGGGCTCACCGCTGATCAAGGCGTCAAGGTCGCCGTCCCATTCGGCCGTTTTGCATATCTGCCAGCCGTCGCTGAGCACGTGATCTGTGCGCATGGATTCCTCTTTCTCGATTCGTTACCCGTGGTGAGCGGACTGCCTGCTGCTTACTCGTGCCGGCTTAGGCGTCCTCTGGTGATTCGCCTGCATCGTCGAGCCGGCGCTTGGCCTCTGCGTACACGTCGGGAGCGAGCGGGCCGGCTGCGACGTCTGCGATGTTCTCTGCCAGATGATCAGGGCTGAGCGTGCCGATGATGATCGTGTCGATGCCCGGATGGCTCAGCATGTATCTGGTCATCCACCGACCACGCGATTCGCCGGCCTCGAGCAGCTCGTCGAGCCCTGCGCGCTGCCAGGTCTGCAAGCGCTCCTCCTTGCCGAGCCCACCGCCTGCTGCCGAACGCGGTGCTGCCGACCGGATGATGGTTCCTGCGCCGCTGTCGTGTGCGCGCTGGATCAGGTTTTCGTGCTTGCGCTCCAAGGCCGAGTACGGAATCTGGATGACGTCGAAGACGTTCCAGTCGATGAACGTCGCGAGGTCAGGCGACCTGGTCGAGATGCCGGTCACGCCCACTTTTCCTGACTCCTTGATCTCGCGGAGCGTGTCGACGATGCGGAATTCCTCCGCCTGTTCAACAGTGGGGTTGTGCACCTGGAGGATGTCGATGTGATCGGTGTTCATCAGCCTCAGGCTGGTGTCGATGTTGCCGAGCATGTGTTCGCGACTGAAGTCGTGCGGTGTCTCGTCGTGATCGCCTGCTGGCACGATCGTGCATCCGCATTTCGTCGCCAGCGTGTACTCGTCTCGCCTGTCCGCGATCAGTTCGCCGATCAGCTTCTCGCTCGTGCCGTAGTCGCCTGATGTGTCGATCCAATTGATGCCGCTGTCGAGCACAGCCGACAGAATCGTGTCAGCCTGAGCCGAGTCGATCGGTCGACCGCCCCAAACCCGTGATCCGCGCAGTTCCATTGCGCCGTATCCCAGCCGAGTGACCTTCAGGCCGCTGCGGCCGAGCGTCGTGGTGTCGAGTGTGTCTGTTGTCATGTTCTTCTTTCTTCCTTTGAGTTGTGCGAATGGAGTGGACGGTTGTGTGTGCGTGCGCGCTACTTCACGGATCCTGACGTCAGCCCTGCGATGATGTAGCGCTGCAGCAGGAGGAACGCGATGACGACGGGCACGCTCACGGCAAGCGACGCCGCCATGATCTGGTTCCATGCAACGCTGACCTCGCTCGAATAGCCCTGTAGCCCGATCGAGAGCGTCTTCGTGTCGGCGTTCGTCATCTGCGAAGCGAACAGGATTTCGCCCCATGCCGTCATGAACGAATACACCGCTACGGCGATGATGCCGGGGCGCGCGACCGGAACGATGATGCGGAACAGCGTCGTCAGCGTTCCCGCACCATCGACGCGGGACGCCTCGTCCAGATCTTTGGGGATGCCGTTGAGAAAGCCGGTCAGCATCCAGATCGAGAACGGGAGCGTGAACGTCAGGAAAGTGACGATCAGCCCGAGTCTGGTCTGATACAGCAGTGTGAACCCGAGCAACTTGTCGATGTTGACGAAGATCAGGAACAGGGGCAAAAGGAACAGCAGCCCAGGCAGCATCTGCGTTGCCAGCGTCGCGCCGGCCAGCACGTTGCGCCCTTTGAACGCGTAACGCGAGATGGCGTATGAGGCGAAAATCGCGATGATCACGCTGAACAGCGTTGCGGTCAGGCTGACGACAGCGCTGTTGAAGAAGTACAGCCCGAGCGGGACCGTTGTCCACATGTCGATGAACGGCTGGATGGTGAGCGTGCTCGGCCACCACTGGAACGATCCGAGCACGTCCCCCAGGGGTTTCAGCGCCGATGTGACCATCACGTAGACGGGAAGGATGACGAACAGAGCGACGATCGTGATCACGACCCATCGGAAGATGCGGAATGAGAGGGTTTCGCTAAGCACGTTGGCTCCTTCTGTTCCACAGCAGCAGTGCGCCGCTGACCAATGCGAGAAAGATCAGGAGGAGCACAGACATTGCAGAGCCCAACCCGAAGTTCCAGTTGAGGAACGAGTTGTCGTAAATGTGGATCGAGAGCAGATTCGACTGCGGCGGTGCTGTTGGCCCGAACAGCACGAACGGTGTGTTGAAGTCATTGAAGCTCCACAGGAACATCATCAGCAGCAGCACGAAGTTGACCGGGCGCAGCATCCCGAGCGTGATGTAGCGGATTTGCTGCCAGACCGATGCGCCATCGATGGCGGATGCCTGGTAGACATCTTCGGGAATTGACTGCATGCCCGCGAGGATCATCAGGAATGCGAACGGCCATCTGTGCCAGATTGCGATCACGGCCATCGACACGAACGAGTTGTTTCCCAACAGCCAGAACGGCGGGTCGTTGAACAGGTGTAACCCGTTCACCAGCACGTTGTTCACAACCCCGTTGTCGCGCTGCAGCATGAAGCTCCAGGTGATGATGCTTGCGTATGCGGGCAGCGCGTATGGCAGCAAGAAGAACGTGCGCAGCATATTCTGCCCGCGAAAACTGCGTTGCAGGACGATTGCGGCCGAGGTTCCGATGAGCCAGCAGACACCGACGACGATGATCGTGTACAGCAGGGTCGTCAGAAACGACTGCACGAGTTTCTGACCGATGGGCGTCGAGAAGTCGAGCGCGACCCTGTAGTTGTCCAGACCGGCGAACGGAGCATTCGCCCAGTTCGCAATGTAGAGCCTGGTCAGCTTGAACAAGCTGATCACGATGCCTGCGATCATTGGGCCGATCTGCACGAGCAGGATCAGCAGCGTCGCCGGCAGAATCAGCAGGTACGGCGTCGCTCGTTCCTTCGTCCAACGGCGGCGCACCGTTGCAGTCCGCTGCTTTGTCGCGCCGAACGCGCTCGGCGGCGTTGCCGCGACGGTGTTGTCGAGGGGGGTTCTCATCGTTGACTTCCCATCGTTGACGACCTATCGAATAGGCGTTTTCAGGAGGTGGTGGGCGCCGCATTCGTGGCGCCCACCTGGGGTTCGGCGGCTCAGCCGCCTGCGACCATCTGGTCTTGCGCGGCCTGCAGGGCCTTCTTGACATCGGCAGTGCTGACACTTCCGGATGTTGCAGCTTGCGCCATCAGCGCGTTCATCGCAGAACCCACGTTCGTTGTGAACGCTGAGAACGTGTCGACGCGCGGCAGCGGAACCGAGTTGTTCTTGAGGATGCTCGTGAACGCCTTGATCGCCTCAGGGTTCGAGCTGAAGTTCAGCGTGCCGCCCTTGATGGCAGGCAGCGCTCCGTACGGTTTGTCGATAATGGCCTGCTCCGGCTTGCTCGTCATGAATTTCACGAACTTGAGCGCAGCAGCCTTGTTCTTGGTGTTCTTGAAGATGGAAATGTTGATTCCCGCGACGAACGAACCGACGTCTTTTCCGCCCTTCGGCAACGGCGAAGGAGCCGGAATGGGCACGATGCCGTAGTCGTCTGCCGACATCCCGTTTGCGGCGAGCGCTGCCTCAACGTTGTTCTGACCCATCAGCATCGCCGCTTTGCCGTTCGCGAAGTCGCTGTTGGACTGGTTGCCGGAGTTCGACTGCGCATCCGTCGGGTTCGCCACCTTGTCTTCGCCGATCAGATCGACGTACTGTTTGACCCCTGCCACGATGCCGTTGGACGTGAACGTCGGTTTGTTCGCGGCATCGAACGGGTCACCACCGTTCTGCTGGCCGAAAATGAACGCGAAGTGCATGTTCTCCGGCACGCTTCCGCCCTGAATGGCGATGCCCCATTTGCCCGCAGCAGGATCGGTGAGCTTCTTGGCATCCGAGACCAGTTCTTGCCACGTCTTCGGCGGTGTCAGTCCGGCGTCTGCAAACAGCTTTTTGTTGTAGTACAGGCCATAGACATACCCGAGCAAGGGGAGCGACGTCGGCGGCTTGCCCGGTGCTCCACCGGTCTGATACGAGACCGGGACAAACTTGTCTTTGCCGCCGACGGCTTGCAGGTCAGCGCCCTCGAACGGCAGGAATGCGCCGGTCGCCTGGAAGGTGGCGGCGTTCGTGTCTCCAATGTTGATCACATCAGGACCGACGCCGCTGGTTGCTGCCGTGAGGGTGCGATCCTGCAGATGATTCCAGTCGATCACCTCGAGTTTGACTTTGATGCCGGTCTGTTTCTGGAACTTGTCCAGTTCAGGCTGAAGGAGTTTTTGGTCGGTCGGAATGCTGGATGATTGTTGGCTCGCCCAATACGTGATGACCTTCGGTGCATCGGACGACGACCCGCCGCCACCGCTTGCGCAGCCGGCCACGCTGCCGAGCACGAGCGCGGCAAGTGTCGCGCTCGCAATGAATCGTGATTTCATATGCTTCTTCTCCTAGAACAGTGATTGCGTTGAACCGAGCGGCTCGCAGCGTTGAGTGGTTATTTAGGCAGACGGCGCAGATGTGGCCTCCTTTCGGCCGCGATGTTGTGAAGGTTGGCGGATGAGCCCGGTCAGAAGACCCGCGCAGCGATCGAGGCATGGGCATCCAGCAGCGCCTCGATCTCGTCATCGAGTCGCACGAGAGTCAGCGATGCGCCTGCCATGTCGAGTGAGGTGCAGTACTCGCCGACATAACTGCGCGCAACGGCGATGCCGTCAGAGCTGAGTCGTTCGTGTGCACGCCGGTACAGGATGTACAGCTCGCTGATCGGCGTTCCACCGAGGCCGTTGATCATCAGTGCGACACGATCGCCCTTTGCGTACGGCAGATCGGCGACCACGGCATCCAGCAAGGCATCGACCAACTCGTCGGCCGGCGCCATCTGCATGCGGCGACGGCCTGGCTCGCCGTGGATGCCGACCCCCATTTCTATTTCGTCGTCGCCCAGCTCGAACAGTGGGGCGCCTTTTGCCGGGGGAGTGCATGCCGTGAGGGCAAGACCCATCGTGCGGGTGACGGCGTTGACCTTTTCACCGATCCGCACGAGTTCATCGAGATCTGCACCGGCTTCGGCTGCAGCGCCGACCGCCTTGATCACGAAGAAGTTGCCTGCAACGCCTCTGCGGCCGATCGTGTATGTGGAATTCTGCACAGACACGTCGTCGTCGATGAACAGCGTGCGCACGTCGATGCCGTCGGCTTGGTTCAGCTCCTGTGCCATCTCGAACGACATGCGATCGCCGGTGTAGTTGTTCACAAGCAACAGCACGCCGCGCGGCGAGGCGAGCAACTTGGTGGTTTCGTAGACATAGTCCATGGGTGGTGCCGCGAAAACGTCGCCTGGGCATGCCGCGTCCAGCATCCCCGGCCCGACAGCGAGCACGTGCGCCGGTTCGTGGCCGGACCCAGAGCCCTGTATGACGGTGACCTTGTCTGTGCGCGGAGCATCCGCCCGCGCAATGAGGTTGAATTCCGGCACGTAGCGCAGCGACTCCGGATTGGCAAGCGCGATGCCTTCCAGCATCTCCGCCACATAGTTCTGCGGGTCGTTGACGAACTTCTTCATGTGCTTTTTCCCCTTCAGGCGTGCTTCGACGACCAGCCGGCCGCGATTCGTTCGACGATCACTGCGACTGCAACGGCACCGGCGTCCGGTGAGCCGATGCTGCGTTCTCCGCTGTAACTGGCGCGACCGCGCCTGGCTTGCATCACACTGGTCTCGTTCGCTGCGACGCGAGCGGCTGTCGCAGCCTCGGCGACGGTTTGCTCCGCCGAATCGCCTCGGCCGATCGCGCGTTCGATGGTGTCGGTCATCGGGGCCAGCGCATCCAGCAGCGTCTTGTCTCCGATGTCTGCTCCGCCGCGCTTCTTGATGCCTTCGATGGCCGAGCGCAGCATCCGAATGATGTCGGTTCCGCTGAGCTCTTGCTGGCCCTTGACCGCCGCTGCCGCCCGCAGGAACGCCGTGCCCCAGATTGGTCCTGATGTGCCCCCGATTCGGCTCGTGATGACGATGGCGATGCGCTGCAGGAATGTGCCGACATCCGACCGATCGAAGCTGTCCCAGTCCGCCAGTACGAGCTCGAAACCGCGTGCAAGCGAGTAGCCGAAATCGCCGTCGCCGACAACGGCGTCGAGTTCGCAGAACAACCCTTCGTTGTCAACGGATGTCTGAGCGATGGTGCGCACGACATATTCGACGTCCGCCAGCGCGGTTGAGGTGATCATGAGTGTGTCCTTGTTGTGTTCATCAGACGGTTGTCTTTCTGGATGCCAGCAGCGCGGCCGTCAGGTCCTTGATGCCAAGTTGTGTGCCTGGCAGCAACGCGAACGGATCGCTGACCACTTCTGCTGGCTCGTTCTCGTCACCGAGCGAAGTCACGGCAAGCACTGCCGACGAGGTGTCGTCGCCGGCGGTGTACGCGCTCTGCGTCACAATGACCGGCAGCCCTGCGGCGTGCGCCGCCGCCATTCCGGCCGCACTGTCTTCGACGACGATGGTGTCTTCCTGACAAGCAGACAGTGCTTCGACGGCGAGCAGGTAGATGTCGGGTGCCGGCTTCTTCCTCGTGACGATGTCACCGGCGAATATCGTGAACGTGGCGGCCAGCTTCTCGCCGACGGCATGCGAGAGCACAGCACGCACGGACCGCTCTGCAGAGGTGGATGCCACGGCCAGTTGCCACCCGGCAGCGTGTGCCTCTTTGGCGACGCGTCGGATGCCAGGGCGGGCCGGTACGGCGCCACTTTCGATCAGCCGCGTATACACCGATGTCTTGCGCTCGTGCCAGGCCGCGAGCATGGCACGCTGTGCGGCTTCGTCTGTCGGCAGATTGTTTCGCTGGATGAACGCCGGCGTCAGCAGCGTCATCATCCGTTCTTTTCCGCCGCCGATCACGACTTTGTTGGCGTATTCTGACTCGGTCCAGATCAGCGGGCTGCCGAAGTCGTCCACGAGCCCGAGTTCGGCGAATGTGCGGTTGAATGCCGGCAGGTGCCCGCTCGGCTCGGTGTCGGCAAGCACGCCGTCGCAGTCGAAGATCAGGGTCGGCATGCTCACCACGCCTTTCCGGCGCTGCCGAAGACGTGCGCCAGCGTCGAGGTAAGGTCGGCGACTCGGGTCTCGACGTCGGCGAACAGCGCTGGCGGATCCCACACGTTGGATCGCTCGGCGCCCTGCAGAAAACGCAAGCTCGACTTCATGTACTCGTGCTTCAACGCCGTGGAGATGTTCACCTTGACGCAACCGCGTGCGATCAGATCGCGGAACTGCTCGTCTGTCAGCCCGCTGCCACCGTGCAGTGCGATGGGAATACCCGTCGCCTCGACGATTTCGGTGACGCGCGATGCGTCGAGCACTGGCTCACTGTCGTAGACACCGTGGGCGTTACCGATCGCGGGTGCGAACACATCCACGCCGGTTGTCCGGATGAACGTCAGTGCGGTTTCGACCGATTCGCGCGGTGAGGCCGCGTCAGAGCCCACGCCATCCTCGACGCCGGTGATCGATTCGATCTCGCCTTCGACGTGCGCGCCGAATCGTCGTGCTTCGGCAACGACTTCGATCGTCTGCCGGGTGTTCTCGGCAACGGGAAGAACTGATGCGTCGAACAGCACCGAATTCCAGCCTCGTTCGAGGCATTCTGAGATGACGGCGCGGTCGGGGCAGTGGTCGAGGTGAAGCGTGACGGGCACATCGATGCCTGCCGTCATCGATGACCACATTGCGAAGAAGACGCGGGATCCGATCGAACGCACCGTCTTCACCGACGTCTGCACGATGACCGGTGACTTGGCTTGGACAGCGCCGCTCAGTACCGCTTCGAGTGTCAGATCGTTGACCACGTTGATCGCCGGAACGCCAAAGCGTTCTGCGCGTGCGCGATCGAGAATCTGCTTGAGCGGAACAACAGCCACACTGACCTCCTGTGTCGTTGAACAACTTATGGAGGCGAAATCATGGAGGATATAGGGACTTCCCCCACCGGTGTGCGGGATATCCTCCACACCAGGCGTGAAGAGGTTCAGTACCCGGTGATGCGGGGGCGCAACCGCTCAGCCGCGCGGGAGGGACAACCTGGCAAGTGCCGTTCGGTTCGGTGCGCCGGTCTTGCGCAGTACGGCGCCGACGTGCTTTTCAACGGTTTTCACCGAGATACCCAGCTGCGTTGCGATCTGCTTGTCCTGCAGCCCTTGCTCGACGAGCCCACGAACCTGCGCCTCGCGGGTCGTCAATTGGCCCCCTTGGGTGGCCTCGTTCTGCGACTTCGTGAATCGGCCGAAGATTTCGGCTTTCATGACCGAGTCACCGCGCGCAGCTGCGACGATCGAGCGCGCGAGGCTGGCCGCGTCGATGTCGTGCTCGATGAATCCGATCGCGCCGACCTGAGCTGCGTCGTGCACCCGATACTGCGTCACAGGGTCGATCATGAGCACGACGGCCGCGTGCTCGTCGGCGGCACGCAAGTAGGAGGTGATGCTGATACCGTCGATGTGCGACATTCCCAGTTGTGCGATCACGACGTGTGGCTGAAGCATTTCATATGCCTCGACGACCTGTGACGACTCGCTGAGCTCGCCTACCACTTGGATGTCTGGCTCGACCGCGTCCAGCATCCTGACCAGCCCGGATCGCACGATCGCGTTCTCGTGGATTATCAGCACACGCCAGCGCGAGCGCGATGCCGTCGT
>Ga0164242_10002689_pt1 | contig 20532 bp, 19 predicted proteins | sample OricomgcompostMG_FD_108783 | JGI IMG/M metagenome (GOLD analysis project Ga0164242, IMG submission 108783) | Miracle-Growth compost microbial communities from Emeryville, California, USA - Original compost - Miracle growth compost (MG) ... | reverse complement strand
GGCGGCGCGCGGCGGCAGGCCGAGCCGGCTGCGCAGGTCGATCGCCGTCACGACCTCGCCGCGCAGGTTGATCAGCCCGGCGGCGCCATGGGCGGCGAGCGGCACCGCGGTCATCTCCTGGTAGCGGATGACCTCTTGCACCTTGTGCACCTCGATGCCGAACAGCAACGTGTCGACGGTGAACGTCGCGAAAAGGCGTGTCTCCATGGCTAGGACCCCATCTCGGCGTAACTGTCGTAGGCCGACACGTCAGCCGCGCCGGCGGCCGCGACCGCGTCGAAGAACCTCGGGTCGGCGGCCATGATCGCCTGCTCCATGTCGAGCAGCTCGGTCACCCGCTCCTGCACGACCGCCACGCCAGAAATCCCGTACTCGCTGACGTCGCCGCGCGACTTCGGCGCCTCGTGCGCGATGTCGACGACCGCGTCGACGACGAGCCCGACGCTGCGCCGGCCCTGCGTGTAGACGATGACCTTGAGCTGGTCGTCGCCGGACGGCTGCGCGCCGAGCAGGTTCGCCAGCCGGCCGAGAGGCAGCAGCTGGCCGCGATACTGCACGACTTCGCGCTGCCCGACGCGTTCGACGCTCGCGCCCGGGATCTCCTCCAGCCGGGTGACCATCGACAGCGGAACGCCGAGCCGACGATCGCCCACCGCCACCACCAACAGCGGCTCCGGACCGTCGTTCGCGACGGCCACCGACGACTGCTTCGCGGCGTCCGCATGAGAATCGCTTTCCCGCACGACGTGAGAACGGCGAGCAAGAGCCCGGACGTCGAGGATGAGCGCGACTCGTCCGTCGCCGAGGATCGTGGCGCCGGCATAGGTGCCAATTCCCTTGAGCTGCCGCGAAAGCGGCTTGACCACGATCTCTTCGGTGTTGAGCACCCGGTCGACCACCATGCCGAACCGGCGGCCCTCGGCCTGCAGCACCAAGATGTAGACCGCCTCGTCGACATGCGGACCCTGGGTGAGGTCGAGCACGTGGTCGAGCCAGACCAGCGGCAAGAGGTTGCCACGCAAGCGAAACACCGGCGCGCCCGACAGGTATTCGACGCTCGTGCGGGCCTGATCGCCTTCGACGCACAGCAGTTCTTCGAGGCTGACCTGGGGCACCGCGTAACGCTCGCCCGCGCACTCGACGGTGAGCGCCGGGATTATCGCCAGCGTCAAAGGGATTTTGATGCGCAAGGTGGTGCCGACGCCGAGCTCGCTGGTGACGTCGACCGTGCCGCCGATGCGCTCGATGTTGGTGCGCACGACGTCCATGCCGACGCCGCGTCCCGAAACGTTCGTCACCTGCTCGGCGGTCGAAAAGCCCGGCACGAAGATGAGGTTGATCACCTCGCGGGCGCCCATGCCTCGGAGCTGGTCGGCCGAGACGAGACCGCTCGCCAGCGCCTTCGCCGCGACCTTGCCCGGGTCGATGCCCGCGCCGTCGTCGGTGATCTCGATGTTGACCTGGCCACCCTCGTGGAACGCCCGCAACGTGAGCAGCCCCTCCGCCGGCTTGCCTGCGGCGACACGCTCTTCGGGCGATTCGACGCCGTGGTCGATCGCGTTGCGAACGACGTGGGTCAGCGGATCTTTGATCGCCTCGAGGATCGTCTTGTCGAGCTCGGTCTCGCGGCCTTCCATCTCGATGCGCACCGAGCGCCCGCATGACACGCCGAGATCGCGCACGAGGCGCGGCAGCTTGCTCCAGACCGTGTCGATCGGCTGCATGCGCGTCTTCATAACGCCCTCTTGCAGCTCGCTGACCAAGAGGTTCAAACGCTGCGACGACCGCAGCATGGCCGGATCGCCCTGCGCGGCCGCCGTGGCCACGATCTGGTTGCGGGTGAGCACCAGCTCGCCGACGAGGCGCATCAAGGTGTCGAGCAGGTTGACGTCGACGCGCAGCGATCCGTCGGCGACCGCGCCCGGATGCGCCTGGCCGCCACTCGCCCGCGAGCTGGCCTGGGCCTGCGCCATCAACGCCTCGTGCACCTGCTCGTCGGTGGCCTGCCCGTGATCGATCAAGATCTCGCCGAGCGGACGACGGTCGCCGAGCTGCTGCTCGAACATCGCCACCGCGACGTCGTTCTCGTCGACCGCAGCCTGTTCTTTGAGCAGCTCGCCGAGCAGTGGCACCGCTGGAATCGGATCGATGGGCGGCGCCTGCGGGTCGCGCCACGCCGCCGCAGCGGGGGCCGCAGCGGGCTTGGTCGGGCGGGCGATCGCGGCAGGTCCGGAAGCGGCGGGCCCGGATATAGCGGCCCCACCCGAGGAGGCGGCCGAGCCGGTGGCCGAGCCAGCTGCCCGATCGGCCGTCGAGGCGCCGGCGATCTCGGCCGCCTCGGCGTCTGCGCCAGGTGTGGGCGCAGCCTTCGCCGCCCGACCGCGTTTCGACGGCCCGGCCTTCGCCCGCGTGCGTTTGGCCGGAGCCGGGGCGGGGGCAGGTTCGGCGTCGGCGGCTTGCGCCGGCTGGGAGGCCGGCTCCTGCAACGCGGTCAGCCGGGCGACGAGCGCGCCGTGGTCGACGTCGTTCTCGACGCCGGTGGCCTCGATCGCGGCGAGGATGCCCCGCACGGCGTCGACGAGGTCGAGCAGGCCGGTGGTGTGCTCCTGCTCGAGGGTCAGGCCACCGTCGCGCAGCTTCGCGAGCAGGCCTTCGCCAGCGTGCGTGAGCGCCTCTAGTTTGCCGAACGCGAGAAAGCCGCTGGTGCCCTTGATGGTGTGGATCGTGCGGAAAATGCTCTGCAACAGGTCTCGCGAGTCGGGCTCGCGCTCCAAGCCCACCAGGTCGCGATCGAGCTGATCGAGGTTCTCGTAACTCTCCACGAGAAACTCGCGCACGATCTCGTCGAACTCGTCCATCAGACTCCTTCGCGCGGCCGCGCGGCGTCCCACGTGCCGGCTCTCGTCGAAACGACGTGTTCTGCATCGGCTGTTCTGGCCGATCCCTAAGCCGGAATGTCGCCGAGCCCCTCCCAGGGCTGGCGGGCGGCGGCCGCCGCCTGACCCTCGGGGCAGTGCGCGCGCATCGAGCACCACCCGCACTGCGAGCCCGGTCGGGGCGGAAAGCGCCCGGGGTCGGCGCCGGCATCGGCGCCGGCCGCGACGATCTCGCCGGCGATGTCGGCGCTGCGGCGCAGCTGCCGGTCGAGCGATTCGGTCGTGTGCTCCCACGCGTGCACCTCGCCCGTCGGCAGGTGATGAAGCTCGACCCGCCAGCACGGACGCCGCAGAGTGCGGCCGGCCGCGACCGCGTAAAGCGCCAGGGCCAGCGAGCCGCGCGCGTCGTCGACGCCGAGCGGCCGGCGTCCGGTCTTGTAGTCGACGACGACAAGCTCGCCGTCGCGATCGTCGAGACGGTCGACCCGGCCCGAGAGCGCGAGCGTTTCGGTGCGGGCGGCCAGCGTGCGTTCGACGCCGACCGGCTCGACGTCGGGGTCGAGCCGGTCGCCGACATATCCCTCGACCATCGCCCGCGCCCGCGACCGCCAGGCGCTCGACTGCTCGGCGTCACGAAAGCCCTCGGCCGACCAGCCCGTGTCGAGCAGGTCGCCGGCGGCCGTCGGCGTGCGGCGCCGCCGGGGCAGCCGCCACCACCCGGCGAGCGCGTTGTGCACGCTCGCGCCGAAGCTGTTGTGCGCCCAGGCTGGCCCCGGCGCCGGACGCGGCCGGTCGAGATAGGTCATGCGGTAGCGGCGCGGGCAGTCGACCCAGGCCGTGAGCCGCGACGGCGTGCACGAGAACAACGGTTTGGGCATTCCCGCGAAGCCGAGTTGGCGTGCCCGCGAACGCGCCACGGCGTCGTCATCGAGCGGTCGCATCATGCCGCCCATGGTGCCGGGCCCCGCCGACAGCGTTCTCCAATCACGGCCTTGGCGCGTCGCCGTCGTGCGGCGACCGGGCACCGCGCGCCATCGCCCGTGCCTCGCCGGTGTCGCGCACCCGGGCGGGCGCCGCGCCCGCGGCGACCTTGCGTGCGATCGCCTCGAGCGGCAGCGGCACGTTCGACGCCGCGACGACGAGGTTGCCGTGCCGGCGGCCGCGAAAGATGGCCGGCTCCGACACGACCGCGAGGTGCTCGAACGACCCGGTCAGCGCGGCGATCTCCGGCCCTAGCCCGCGAAACGGCACGCCGTCGGCGACGTTCAACAGATAGGCGCCGTCAGGACGCAGGATTTCCCTTACCAGCGCGGCGAATTCGGCGGTGCGCAGATGCGGGGGCACGACGGCGTCACGAAAAGCATCGCGGACGACGACCGCGGCCGATCCGGCTTTCATGCCGAGGAGCCCGGCCCGGGCGTCGGCGACCCGCACACGCAGCCGCCGCCCCTTCGGCATCGGCAACCGCGCGCGCACAAGCGCGACCAGCGCGGCGTCGATCTCGAAGACGACCTGCCGCGACGCCGGCCTGGTGGCCGCGACGTAACGGGCGAGCGTGGCGGCTCCCCCGCCGAGGTGCACGGTGTCGAGCGGCTCGCCGGACGACGCGAGGCAGTCGATGACGTCGCCGAGCCAGCGCACATATTCGAAAGCCAGATATTCGGGCTCGTCGAGATCGACGTGCGAGCTTTCGACGCCGTCGAGCAGGAGCGTGTAGGCATTGCGACGCGCCGGATCGCGCGCCAGCTCGGCGGTGGCGGTGTCGACGGTGAACGACTCGCCGGCGGCGCGGCGCCCAGCGATCGCGAGGCCCTTAGGCCGAGGCAACGAAAGCCCTGACGCCGTCGGCGGCGAGTTGCACGGCGATCACCGACAGCAGCAGACCCGCGATGCGGGTGATCAGCGTGACCCCGCTGCGCCGGATCACCCGCAGGATCACCGAAGAAAAACGCAAGGTCAGCCAGATCACGATGTGCACCGCGACGATCGCGGCCGCCAACGCGAGCGCGTCGCGAAAATGGTGCACCTGCTTGGCAAACACGATGGTCGCCGCGATCGCGCCCGGGCCGGCGAGCAACGGGGTGCCGAGCGGCACCAGAGCGACGTTGGCGTCGTCGCTCGCGATCGGCGCCGCCCCCCAGCCCATCAACAGTTGCAAGGCGACGAGCAGCAGCAACAACCCGCCGGCGATTTGCAGCGCCGGCACCGTGACGCCGAGATATTCGAGCACCCGCTGGCCGAAAAGCGCGAACACCACGATGACGCACAGGGCGGTGATGACGGCGAGATCGGCGCTGCGGTTGCGCGCCTTCTTCGTGTGCCTGCCGGTGAGCGACAAGAAGACGGGCACCGAGCCCGGTGGATCCATGATGACGAGAAGGGTCACGAACACCTCGCCGAAAAACCGCGCGTTCACGACCGCGACACGGTCTTCATCGTCGGATCACGGCTGTCACGCCCGGATCACCGCGTTGCCCGTCGCACGCGCGACAAGCTCGTCGAAGACGGCCGGATCGGTGGTGTGCGCGCCGATCGGCGTCGACTTCACCGACCCGTGATAGTCGCTCGACCCGGTGACCAGAAGCCCGTGCTTCTTCGCGACTTCTCTCAGCTTTGCGCGGGCTGCGGCGTCGTGGTCGGGGTGATCGACCTCCAGCCCGTCGAGCCCCGCCGCGGCGAACTGCGCGATCTGCGATTCGCTGACGATCTCGCCGCGCGACGACGCCGCCGGATGCGCGAAGACCGTCACTCCCCCCGCGGCCTTCACCAGCTCGATGGCGCGCTGCGGCGTGAGCGAATACTTCTCGACATACGCCCGCCCACCGCTTCCGATCCAATCCGGCACGAACGCCGACGCGACGTCGTCGACGACGCCCGACTCCACCATCGCGCGCGCCACATGCGGGCGGCCGACGGCGCCGTCGCCGGCGATGCGCGCGACCTGCTCCCAGCTGATCGGCGCCCCGAGCTCTACGAGCTTGTCGACCATCGCGCGCGCGCGCCGCACCCGGTCGGTGCGCAGCAGGTCGAGTTCGGCCACGAGGTCGGCGAAATTCGGGTCGAAGAGATAACCGAGCATGTGCAAGCTGATGCCGTCGACGACGCACGAGAGCTCGATGCCGGGCACGAGCGCGAGCGGCCGGCCGCCTGCGCGCACCGCGTCGGCCGCCTGCGCGTAACCGTCGACGGTGTCGTGATCGGTCAAGGCGATGACGTCGAGCTCGGTCGCGCGCGCCGCGGCGACAAGCTGCGCGGGCGGGTCCGCGCCGTCGGACGCCGCGCTGTGCGTGTGAAGATCTATCCGCATCGCGTCAGGCTATCGGCGCGCGGGGTTATCGGCGTCCGGGCGGTTTGAGGTTCGCCAGCCGCGGCGTCAACGCGCCGTACGGGATGTCGCCGAGGCCGTCCGTGCGCTCGACGAGATCGCGCAGCCCAAGGTTCTCCAGCAGCAGGACGCCGGCCGCGGCGGGCCACAGCAACGCCCAGATCCAGGCCGCTTTGGCCTCGCCGACGTAGACGGCGAGATCGGGGCCGGCGTCGATGTTCCACATCGGCGTCGGATGCCCTGCGGCGTCGAGTTTCGCGTGCGCGGGGCCGGCGTCGAAGCCCGCGCCCGGATCGGGACCGGGAAGGCCCGCCAGCCGCGCGCCAAGGCCGACGCCCGGAGACTCGGCGACGAGCAGCAGGTCGGCGCCTCCGCCCAGCGGCGCCGGCCCCGAACAAGCGACGACGGTCGCGACGGCGCCGGTGCGGTCATCGCCGGCGTGCGCGTAGCCGGTGACCAGCCATCCGGTCGGCAGCGGCCAAGGCATCCACAACGGCGTCGTGGTCGCCGCGCGCAGAACATCGAGGACGCCGGGGCCTGGCCACGCCACGGGCTGCAGCGGTGGCACCGGCCCGTGCACGTGGCACTCCCACGCGCTCGACCACAAGCCGGGCGCCACCAGCGCGCCGCCGCAGCGAGGGCACACCGGCTCGGCTTTCATGAGTTCGACCGTGTCCCTCGTGCGGCGTTTCCGTCAAGATGTCAAACGAATGGCCTCGGCGCGCGGGCGGCGGCGGGGCGCGGCGGCGTCCGACTGCGAGGGCCCGGGACCTACGCTTGTGGGCATGCCGGAGGTCGCCGCGGTCGGCGCGATCGCCGTCCGCGACGACATGGTGCTGTTGGTGCGGCGCGGGCGGGCGCCGTCCATCGGGAAATGGTCGTTACCGGGTGGCCGGGTCGAACCAGGTGAATCCGACGCGGACGCCGTCATTCGCGAAGTTGCCGAAGAGACCGGGCTCGCTGTCACTGTTCGGGCGTTCGCGGGCGAAGTCCTGCGACCGGGCCCGGCCGGGATCACCTATCGAATTCGCGACTATCTCGTCGAAGTCGTCGCAGGTGTCGAAGAAGCGGGCGACGATGCCACCGCCGTGGCGTGGGTGCCTTTTGCCTTGCTCGCCAGTCACAATCCCACTGACGGTTTGGTGGAAGCTCTGCGACAATGGGGGGCGTTGCCGTAACCGGTTCCGTAGGCTCCCGCGCGAGTGTGCAAACTGGGCTGTGGCAGGCGCGTGACGGCGCGGCCAACCCGGCCGTGATCGACGGGATGTGGGAAACGAGGGAGGCGGCGCACGTGTCACCGGCCGCGCAGGCGCCCCAGGAGTCGCCGACCCTCGAGGCGGTCGCCGCCCACGCCGGCGTTTCGCGAGCCACCGTCTCACGCGTCGTCAACGATTCGCCGAAGGTCAGCGCGGAAGCCAAAGCAGCCGTCGAGCGATCAATCGAAGCGCTCGGCTACTCCCCGAACCGGGCCGCCCGATCGCTCGTGACCAAGCGCACCGATTCGATCGCGCTGGTGATCGCCGAGCGAGAATCGCGTCTTTTCGCCGATCCCGTGCTGGCCGGCATGGTCACCGGAATCGCTTCGACGCTGTCGAACACCGATTACATGTTCGTCTTGCTCACCGCCCAGGGCGACGAAAACCGCATCGCGCGTTACATCCGCAATCGGCACGCCGACGGCGTCATCTTGATGTCCTTGCACGGAGACGACGATCTGTTGACGATGCTCGAGCGGCAAAGAATGCCGGCGGTCTTGAGCGGGCGCCCGTTGAGCAAACACGTCATCCCCTACGTCGACTCCGACAACGAGGGCGGCGCGCGCATGGCCGTCGAATACCTGCTCTCGCAGGGTCGCAAGCAGATCGTGTCGATCGCCGGCCCGTCGGAAATGTGCGCGGGGATCGACCGGCTGAACGGCTTCCGCAAAGGGCTGCCGCCTGGCTCGCGGCGCCAGTGGCGCAACTTGGTGGCGCAAGGCGCCTTCACCGAAGAAAGCGGCGAGGCCTCGATGCGAGAATTGCTCGACCGGGTGCCCGATCTCGACGCCGTCTTCGCCGCTAACGACCTGATGGCCGTAGGCGCCTTGCGGGTGCTGAAAGCCACCGGCCGCAAGGTGCCCGACGACGTCGCGCTGGTCGGCTTCGACGACTCCAGCATCGCCCGGCACACAGATCCACCGCTGACCAGCGTGCGGCAACCGATCGAAGACCTCGGCCGCAACATGGCCAAGCTCCTTTTGATGCGGCTGCAGAAACCGACCGTGGTGCCCAAACCCGTCGTGCTGCCGACCGAGCTGATTATTCGCCAATCCGCGTAGCCTTTGCCGGCGGCAAGCCCGGCTCACTCCCCGTCTTGCACCGCGTTTTTCGTGATGACCTCGTGGTACCAGTGGGCGCTGTCTTTCCAACGCCGCTGCTGCGTCTCGTAATCGACGTGCACGATGCCAAACCGCTGCGAATAGCCAAAACCCCACTCGAAATTATCGAGAAGCGACCACGCGAAATACCCTCGCACGTCGGCGCCGTCGGCGATCGCGCGATACGTCGCGACGATGTGGCTGTGAAGGTAATCGACGCGGTCGGCATCGTGAATCGCGTCATCGACGACTTCGTCGTCATATGCCGCGCCGTTTTCGGTTATATATACGGGAACACCGGGATAGTCACGATGCAGCCGCATCAGCACGTCATAAAGGCCGCTCGCGTCGACCGGCCAACCCATCGTCGTGACAGGCGCCGGCACCGGCAAGAACTGCGCCGACTCGCACCCGACCCAAGGGCCCTCGGCGCGCGAGCCGCCACGGCCGTCGTCGGGATCGTACGCGGCGATGATCGCCCGCTGATAATAGTTGATGCCGAGAATGTCGATCGGGGCCGCGATGATCGGCAAATCGCCGTCGAGCACGAACGACCAGTCGGTCAGTTTCGCGGTGTCGGCGATGACGTCGGCGGGGTAATGGCCCCGAAACATCGGCTCCAAGAAGACCCGGTTGCCAATGCCGTCGATACGCCGCACGGCGTCACGATCGGCGTCGGAGTCGGAGGCGGGACGCGGCGACACCGGGTTGAGAGTGATCGAAAGTTGAGCGTCTGCAGGCAGTTTCTCGCGCAACGCCCGCGCCCCGAGACCGTGCGCGAGCATCAGATGATGGACGGCGCTGAGCGAGTCGGCGGCGTCGCTGCGCCCAGGGGCGTGCACCCCGCAGGCGTAGCCGAGATAGGCCGAGCACCACGGCTCGTTCAACGTCGCCCACGTCCTGACCCGATCACCCAAGGCGTCGGCCATCACGTCGACGTATTCCTCGAAGCGGTAGGCGGTGTCGCGGTTGGTCCACCCACCGGCGTCTTCGAGTTCTTGCGGGAGATCCCAGTGGTAGAGCGTGAGAACCGGCGCGATGCCGTGCTCGAGAAGTTCGTCGACCAACCGCGAGTAGAAGTCGAGGCCCTCTCGATTGACCGGTCCGGAGCCGGTGGGGATGATCCGCGGCCAGGATGTCGAGAACCTGTAGGCGCCAAGGCCGAGCGACGCCATCAACGCGACGTCGTCGCGGTACCGATGGTAGTGATCGCAGGCGACATCGCCATTCTGCCCTTCGAAGACCTTGCCCGGCACGCGGCAGAACGTGTCCCAGATCGACGGGGTGCGGCCGCCTTCGGCCACCGCTCCCTCGATCTGATAGGCCGCCGTGGCCGCGCCCCACACGAAACCTGCGGGAAACGCGAGGAGGCGCGAACTCGCTTCGCCGACGCCGGGAGCGTAACCAGCTGACGTCATCTTTCGGCCGCTCCGCGCACGATTCCTCCCAACACGGTTCCTCCAAAGATCATCCGTTGAAACCCTAGTCGACCAGCGCGGCCACGGCCTGGCTTCACGATCAACTCGCGAGCGGCGAGTCGGCTCGGCCACGGGTAAAGCTCGGCCACTGGAATCGTGGCGGCGAATGCCTACGCTGGGGTTGCGGCGCCTTGCGACAGGCGAACTGCCGCGACGGCATGTGGCGATCGGAGCTGATCGCGTGAGAAGCCACAAGGTTTTCCTGCTCGACGGTCACGAGGTGGTCCGACGCGGCGTGCGCGGGATGCTCGCGACGGCGTCCGACATCGTCGTGGTCGGCGAGGCGGCGACGGCGGCCGAGGCGCTACGGGCGATGCCCGACCTCAAACCGGACGTCGTGGTGCTCGACGTGAAATTGCCAGACTCCGACGGCGCCGCGGTCTGCCGGGAAATCCGGAGAACGCTGCCGGACGCGCACTGCCTGATGCTGACCTCCTTCGCCGACGACCAGTCGCTTTTCGAGGCGATCATGGCGGGAGCCGCCGGATACGTGCTGAAGCAGATCCGGGCCGACGATCTGGTCAACGCGATCAGGAGGGTGGCATCGGGCCAGTCGATGATCGACGCAGGCGTCACCGAGCGAGTGATGCGACGCCTGCGTTCGGAGGACGCCGACGACCCGCTCGCCACCCTCACCGACCAAGAGCGCAGGATCCTCGAGCTCGTCGGCGAAGGACTCACGAACCGGCAGATCGGCGAGCGGCTTTTCCTTGCGGAGAAGACCGTCAAGAATTACGTGTCGACCCTGCTGTCGAAGCTTGGAATGCAGCGCCGCACCCAACTTGCGGTGATCGCGAGCAAGTCGCGCCAGGGCGGGCCCCCTGCCACCGCGGGCTGACGCCGCCGGGTGGGCTGCCCCCAAACCCGCTGGGCTGCCCCCTAAATTAACGGCTCGCGCGGCGGTGGCGGCGGTTCGATGTCGAAATCCATGCCGGCCTGGCGTGGCCCGGACGCAGCCCGGCTGCGCAGCCGCACGCTGGACGGCGGCACGGCGCCGGGATCGTCGAACTCGGCCAGCTGATGCTGCGACCGCACCGTCAACGCTGTCTGCAGCCGGCGCTTCCACAACGCGACGGCCGGCTGCGACCCGGCGCGGTAGCCACCACCGGCGGCCTCGAACAACTCGTCGTGCACGAAGGTCGCCGCCGCGATCGCGCGCCCGAGCTCGTGGTCGATGCGCGCGTGCAACGACCGCCGCTCCGCGACTTCAGCCCCTCGAGCCTGGGCTTCGACCAGGTCGTCACCGAGCGTGCGCACGGCGTACATGGCGCTCGCGTAATCGGCGGCCGCCGTGTCGAGGCCGGCCAGCGCTCGACGCCGGTCGGGCAACGGAACGCCTGCGCTGAAGGCCATCGCCGGCTCCTTCGGTGAAACGACAGGCGACCGGGCGCGACGACTTGCCCGCTACGATCGCCGGGTGAGCGCGAATCTCGCGGCGCACGCAGCCGCCGGCGCCGTCTTCGATTTCTACGGCACATTGGCGCCCGGCACAAGTGTCGACGAACGTGACGAAGCGCGAGCCGCGGTCGCGCAGACCCTCGGCTGCGATCCCGTCGCCTTCGCGGCGGCGATCCGCGCCAGCTTCGGCGAACGGGCCCGCGGGCGCACCGGAGATCCGCTGGCGACGATGCGCTGGCTCGCCGCCCGCTGCGGCGTCGAGATTTCGGCGGACGACGCCCAGCGCGCGTACAACACCCGGCTCGAGGTCGAGCGCGCGTTCATGCGCCCGCGCCCGGAGGCCGTCGAGGTGCTGTCCACCCTCAACGCGGCCGGCCTCAAGATCGGCGTGCTCTCCGACTGCACCCACGAGCTGCCGCATTGCTGGCTCGAGCTGCCGTTCGCGCCGTTCGTCGACGCCGCCGTTTTCTCCGTCGAGACAGGCAAACGCAAGCCCGATCCGGCCATGTATGCGGAGGTGTGCGCGCGCATCGGCGCAGAGCCTTCCGACTGCCTCTATGTCGGCGACGGCGGCAGCAACGAGTTGACCGGCGCGAAAGCCGCCGGCTTCCGCGCGATCCAGCTGCGCGGGCCGGAGTTCGCGGGCGCGCACACCTACGACGCCGAAGCCGGCTGGGATGGCGAGATCATCACCGACCTGCGCGAGATCTACCCCGCGGTCGGCCTGGCGCCACCACCGCCGGTTTCGCGAGGAATACCGCGCGTCACGAGGCAGCCGACGCCGCCGCGCCGCTGACGGCGATAACCTCCCGACATGAGCGGGCCGCTGACACGCGTTTTCGTCGCGCGCCTCGCAGGCCTCGTCGTGTTCGACCCCAACGGCGACCAGGTCGGGCGGGTGCGCGACGTCATCGTCATGCTCCGGCTCGGAAGCCAGCAGCCGCGGGTGCTGGGTCTCGTCGTCGAGGTGCCGCCGCGGCGTCCGATCTTCTTGCCGATGACCCGCGTGATCGGCATCGAGGCAGGCGCCGTCATGACCACCGGCACGGTCAGCCTGCGCAGGTTCGCCCAACGGGCCGCCGAAACGCTCGTGCTCGGTGAGCTGCTCGACCGCAGGGCGACCCTGGTCGAGACCGGCGAGTCCGCCACGATCACCGACGTCGCCATGGAGCTCACCCGCACCCGCGACTGGCTGCTCACGAAAATCGCCGTCCGCAAACACGCGTCGGGGCGGGTGCGGCGTCGCGCCGACGTCCAGGTCGTCGACTGGGACGCCGTGCACGGGCTGTCGTTGCCCGAAAACGATCAGGGCGCCGCAAGCCTGCTGGCGGCCTTCGACCAACTACGCCCCGCAGACCTCGCGGGCGTGATCCACGACCTTTCCGACAAGCGCCGGGCCGAGGTGGCCGCGGCGTTGGACGACGAGCGGCTCGCCGACGTCCTCGAGGAGCTGCCCGAAGAAGAGCAGGTCGAGATCCTGGCGACGCTCGAGGGCGAGCGCGCGGCCGACGTCCTCGAAGCCATGGGCCCGGACGACGCGGCAGACCTGCTCGCCGAGCTGCCACACGAAGAAGCCGAACGGCTGCTAGGCCTTATGCAGCCGCAAGAAGCCGAACCGGTGCGGCGATTGCTGACCTACTCGGAGAACACGGCCGGTGGCCTCATGACCACGGAGCCGGTGATCCTCCCTCCGAGCGCGACCGTGGCGGAGGCGCTCGCGCACGTGCGCAACCCCGATCTGTCGCCTGCGACGTCGAGTCAGGTGTACGTCGTGCGGCCACCGACCGACACCCCGACCGGCCGCTACCTCGGGGTCGCGCACCTGCAACGGCTGCTCCGAGAACCGCCGGCGTCCCTGGTCAGCGCCGTCGTCGACACCGACATCGCGCCGCTGGGCCCCGACGTCCCGCTGCACCAGATCACCAGCTATCTCGCGACCTACAACCTGGTGGCGGTGCCGGTCGTCGACGCCGACGACCGGCTGCTCGGCGCGGTCACCGTCGACGACGTCCTCGACCACCTGTTGCCCGACGGTTGGCGCGAGGCCGACCACGTGGCCGAACATCGCGAAGGGGCCGGCAATGGGTCCGCGTAGGGTCGGGCGGTCGCGGGTCGGGCGGTCACGGCTCGACCAGCCGATCGCGCCGCGCCGCATCACCCTTCGACCCGATTACGACCCCGAGGCGTTCGGCAAGCTGTCCGAACGGTTCGCGCGCTTCATGGGCACGGCCAGATTCATCGTCTACATGACGGTCGTCATCATCATCTGGCTGGTGTGGAACACCTGGGGGCCGCAGAGCATCCGTTTCGACTCACATGCCAAGAACTACACGCTGCTGACGCTGATTCTTTCGCTGCAAGCGTCGTATGCGGCGCCGCTGATCCTGCTCGCGCAGAATAGGCAGGCCGACCGCGATCGCGTGCAGTTCGAAGAAGACCGCAACCGCAACGAACGCAACATGGCCGACACCGAATACCTCACCCGCGAGGTGGCCGCGTTGCGCATCGCGCTAGGCGACGTCGCCACCCGTGACTTCATCCGAAGCGAGCTACAGCGCATGCTCGACGAGCTCGACACCCGGCAAAGCGAGGCCCGGTCGACGGACGAGACCGACTAGCCACGGGCAGCGCTAGACGATCGAGTTCTTGCCGATTACGACGATGCCCTGCTCCGAGACCGTGAACCGGTCACGATCGTGCTCGACATCGACGCCGATCTGAACGCCGTCCGGGATCACCACGTTCTTGTCGATGATCGCGCCGCGCACCACGGCGCCGCGGCCAATCCGCACGTTGTCCATCAAGACGCTGGCGTCGATCACCGCGCCGCGGTCGACGTGCACGTTGGGCGACAGCACGGAGCGGGTCACCGTGGAGTCGGCCACGATCACGCCGTTCGACAGCATCGAGTCGACCACGCGGGTGGCGTCGTGCACGATCTTCGCCGGCGGCAGCGGCCGATGGTTGGTGTAGATCGGCCACTCTTGGTTGTAAAGGTTGAAGATCGGGTGCACCGAGATGAGATCCATGTGCGCCTCGTAGTAGGCGTCGAGGCTCCCGACGTCCCGCCAGTACGCGTGGTCGCGTTCGGTCGAGCCGGGCACCTCGTTATCCATGAAGTCGTAGACCTCCGCGTCGCCCCGGCCGACGAACATCGGGATGATGTTGCCGCCCATGTCGTGCGACGAGCGCTCGTCGGCGGCGTCACGGTTGACGGCGTCGAGCAAAGCCTTTGTGGTGAAGCAATAATTGCCCATCGACGCGAAGACCTCGTCGGGCGAGTCGGGCAACCCGATGCCTTCGATGTCTTTCGGCTTTTCGAGAAACGCCTCGATGCGGCGGCCCGCCTCGGGGCCCGACGACGCCGTCTGGATCACGCCGAACGCCGAGGCGTCCTTGCGAGGGATGCGAATTCCGGCCACCGTCGCGCCGGCGCCCGACGCGACGTGCTGGTCGATCATCTGAACGGGATCCATGCGGTAGATGTGGTCGGCGCCGAACACCAGGATGTAGTCGGGCTGCTCGTCGTAGACCAGGTTCAGGCTCTGGTAAATAGCGTCTGCCGAGCCAGAAAACCAGCGCGGGCCGACCCGTTGCTGGGCGGGCACCGGCGTGACGTAGTTGCCGAACAGCGTCGACATCCGCCACGTGGTGGTGATGTGCCGGTCGAGGCTGTGATTCTTGTACTGGGTCAGCACGACGATCTTGCGCAGCCCGCCGTTGGCAAGGTTCGACAGCACGAAGTCGATGAGCCGGTAGATGCCGCCGAACGGCACCGCCGGCTTCGCGCGGTCGGCGGTGAGCGGCAACAGCCGGGTGCCCTGACCGCCCGCCAGCACGATGCCCAAGACGTTGCGCCCGTTCCCCATGACGGCGAACCTATCCCGAAAGCCGATCACCCGCTGCCATTGGCCGTGGATCGAGTGGCCTTGCGCCCGTCCGCCGGCGCCCTGCCCTAGGGTTGCCGGTTATGCGAGTCGCGCTGCTCACCCGTGAGTACCCGCCGGAGATCTACGGTGGCGCCGGCGTCCACGTCGAATACCTGGCGCGCGAGCTACGGCGTCTGATCGAGGTCGACGTGCACTGCTTTGGCGAGCCGCGCAAGGAGAAGGGCGTCACCGCCCACGTGGCCGACGCGCATCTGCTCGAGGCGGGGGCCAACGCGGCGCTGCTGACGATGTCGACCGACCTGTCGATGGCGGCCGCCACGGCCGGCGTCGATCTGGTGCACTCGCACACCTGGTACGCCAACTTCGCCGGCCATACCGCGAAGCTGCTGGGCGAGGTGCCGCATGTCGTCACGACGCACTCGCTGGAGCCGCTTCGCCCCTGGAAGGCGGAGCAACTCGGTGGCGGCTACGCGTTGTCGTCGTTTTGCGAGCGCACCGCGATCGAGGCCGCCGACGCGGTGATCGCGGTCTCGGCCGGCATGGCCGACGACGTGCTGCGCTGCTACCCCGCGGTCGACCCTGGGCGGGTTCGCATCATCCACAACGGCATCGACACAGACGAGTACCGGCCGACGTCCGACCGCTCGGTGTTCGCCGACCACGACATCGACCTCGATCGGCCGATCGTCATCTTCGTCGGCCGTATCACCCGGCAAAAAGGCCTGCCTTACCTGCTGACGGCGGCGCACGCTTTCGACGACGCCGCGCAGCTCGTGGTGCTCGCCAGCGCGGCCGACACCCCCGAGATCGCCGACGAGGTCGAGGCGGGCATCCGCGGCCTCCAAGAGATCCGTGACGGTGTGCACTGGATCCGGCGCATGGTGCCGAAAGCCGAGCTGATCCAGCTTTTCTCGGCGGCCACGGTCTTCGTGTGCCCGTCGATCTACGAGCCGATGGGCATCGTCAACCTCGAGGCGATGGCCTGCGAGACGGCCGTCGTCGCCACCCACACCGGGGGCATCCCCGAGGTTGTCGCCGACGGCGACACCGGCATCTTGGTGCCGATCGACCACGACCCGGCCGATCCTTACGGCGCTCCGCGCGACCCCGGCGCGTTCGCGGGCGCGTTCGCCGAAGCGGTCAACGCCCTCGTCGGCGATCCGGCCCGGGCGGCGGCGATGGGCGTGGCCGGGCGCAAACGCGCCGTCGAAAGCTTCAGCTGGACGGCGATCGCCGAGCGCACCCGCGACCTGTACGCGTCGCTGCGTTAGGCGCCAAACACACCGTCAGCTCAGCAACGCGGCGATCGACGCGATGGCGTCGCGACGCGCCTTGTAGTAAACCCAGACGCCGCGCTTGTCTCGATCCAGCAGACCTGCGTCGTGCAACACCTTGAGGTGGTGGCTGATCGTCGGCTGCGAAAGCTGGAAATCGTCGCCCAGGTCGCAAGCGCACGCCTCGCCGTCGTGGTGCGAGAGCACGAGCGACATCAGCCTCAACCGCACCGGATCGGCGAGCGCCTTCAGCAGCGTCGACGCCTGCTCGGCCTCGTCGGCGCTCAACGGCTCGCGCGTCATCGGCGCGCAGCGGGCCACCGTGTCGATCGGTGTCGACGCCTGCGCTGGCTTGATCATTCCCCGACCATGGCAGCCGCCGATACGTGAGGCAAGCAACGTCTGGCCCGGGCGTTGCGCCGTTCGGGTCATAGATCGCACAACCGGGCGTAACGGGTCAAGAGTGGGTGCGGCCGTTTCGATGAAGATGGAGTAACACCCATGGGCCGGACGGCCGCGCCAACCCCCTCGGAAGGACCACACGGTGATGTCGACGACGTCTCGCAACACGATCGACAGCCTCACCGAGTGGCTGCTGCTCCAAATCGCCGAGGACGAGATGAAGGCCCGCACCGCCGGCAGCGAAGGGTGGAAGTGGCGCGTCCTCGAGACGCCCACACAACGCGACGCGCTGGTGCGGTCGAACGGCACGATCTGCGCCGACTCGTGGGGCGCCGACCGGCAGGAGACCGGTTTCCGCGGCGCGGAGGCGAAGGTCTTCATCGAGCGCTTCAATCCCGAGCGGGTGCTCGCCGACTGCGACGCCAAGCGCCGCATGCTCGCCCGCCTGCAAAACCTAGCCAAGGCATGGTGGACGACGACCCGCTCGGCCGAAGAGGCGAAGGCCGTCATCCGGGAGATGGCGCTCGGCTACCAGAATCGGCCCGGTTACCGCGACGAGTGGCGCCCCGACCTCGGCGTGCGCAGCCTGCAGGCGGTCTCGTCGATCTGACCCGAGGCTCCGGCCGCCGACGGCCTGGAGAATGGTAAGGGCACGACCCGCGACGACGGTTGCCCCGTGGCCGCCGTCGCCCCGACGCCCACGAACCCGTGTCGCGGGCCGCGCTCTTCTCGCGCCGCGATCGTAGCCCGTCCTACCGAGATTGGTCTATACCTCTCCGAGGACGTCGACGACGCGCACGTGGGGCCGAACAGGCGCGCTGATCGCGCAAACGGCGCAGCGACGCCGCCTTGGCGTCCGGCCGGTCGGTTGATCCGGCGACGGCAGCTGGGCGCTGCCCGGCGACGCGAAGCGCCCGAGAATGGTTGGGCGACGTCGACGAGCGGCACGGCTCTCGACGAGTGGCATAGCTGGAGGCATGGGTGTCTGCGCCCGCGCAGGTCGAGTTTGGCAACGATCTACCGACCGACGGGCGTCGCCGTATCGGCGACCTGCTCGTCTCGCATGGGCTGCTCACCCACGAGCAGCTGCGAGAAGCCCTTGTCGCGCAACGCGAATTCACCGGCGGACGCCGGCGGCGGCTGGGCCAGGTGGTCGTCGGCAAGGGCTATCTCACAGAGCACCAGCTGGCGCAGGCGCTCGCCGAGCTGCTCGGCCTCGAGCTCGTCGACCTCTCGACGCACAGCCTCGAGCTCAGCCTCACCCGCATGCTGCCGCGACAGGTCGCCGAACGAAACCGCATGCTGGTCATCGGCCGCACCGGCAGCAACGGGCAGGGCCTCAAGGTCGCCGCCGCCGATCCGACCAACGTGGTGGCCCTCGACGACGTGCGTCTGTACACAAACGCGACGGCTCTCACCGTCGCCGTCTGCACGGAATCGCAGCTGCGCGAGCAGCTCGCCCGAGCGTGGGCGTTGACCGACGACCAGGCCGAGCTCGCGGCCATCGACGAGAGCGAGCCGGCGTATGCCGACGACGCCGACCTCGCGTCGGCCGCCGACCAGGCCCCGACGGTTCGGCTCGCGACCGGGATCGTCGCGGAAGCGGTGCGGTCGGGCGCGAGCGACATCCACGTCGAACCACAAGCGGACGGCCTGCGCATCCGCTATCGCGTCGACGGCCTGCTGCGCGACACGATGCGGGTTCCTCGATCGTCGGCGGCGGCGCTGGTCAGCCGGCTGAAAATCGTGTCAGGGCTCGACATCGCCGAACGCCGGCTGCCGCAAGACGGCCGCACCCGGCTCGTCGTCGAGGGCCTCGCGGTAGACGCGCGCGTCAGCAGCCTGCCGTCGGTGCACGGCGAGAAGATCGTCATCCGGCTGCTCGCCAGCGGCGACAGCGTGCCACCCGTCGCCGCGCTCGGGCTCGACGAAAACCAGCTTGAGACGCTGATCGCTGGATCCCTTGCGCCGCAAGGACTTGTGCTCATCACCGGGCCCACCGGCTCGGGCAAGACGCACACGCTGTATTCGGTGCTGCAGCAGGTGGCGACACCCGACAAGAACGTCGTCACGCTCGAAGACCCGGTCGAGATCCAGTTGCCAGGCGTCACCCAGGTGCAGATCAACGAGCGCACCGGCCTCACGTTCAGCAAGGGCCTGCGCTCGGTGCTGCGCCAAGACCCCGACGTCGTGCTCGTCGGCGAAGTGCGCGACAGCGAGACCGCCGAGTTGGCGTTGCAGGCCTCGCTCACCGGGCATCTCGTGCTGACGACGCTGCACGCCAACGACTCGGTGGCCGCGTTGACCCGGCTCGTCGACATGGGTGTCGAGCCGTTCCTCATCGCGTCGTCGCTGACCCTGGTCGTGGCGCAGCGTCTGGTGCGCAGGCCCTGTCGCGACTGCGCCGAGCCCTATGTCCCGAGCCAGCGCGTGCTCGCGTTGCTCGGGCTCGATCACGAGGACATCGCCGACGCGACGCCCATTCGCGGCCGCGGTTGTTCGGCGTGTGGAAACACCGGATTTCGAGGCAGGGTAGGGATTTTCGAGCTTCTTCCGATCACCGCCAGCATGCGGTCGGTGCTGTTGCGCACCCCCACCGAAGCCGCCGTGGGCGCGGCCGCCCGAGCCGCCGGAATGACCAGCCTGCGAGCAGCCGGGCTCGCCCGGGCGCGACGCGGCGAGACGACATTCGAAGAGGTCTTGCGGGTCACGCATGTCGACATGGCCGACATCCGCCGCTGCTCGTCGTGCGATCGCGGGCTCGCCGAGGATATGGTCGCCTGCCCGTGGTGCGCGACCGTCGTCGACCGTGGCCACTGCGCTTCGTGCGCACGACCGCTCGACGCCGGGTGGAAGATCTGCCCATGGTGTCGGACCGCCCCGGCCACGCCGTCGACCAAGCACGTCGCGCGAGCGACGTCTCGACGGCCCCGGCTCCTGCTCGCCTGTGACGACGAGACGATCCGCTCTGTCATCGCATCCGCCGTCAAGACCGAGATGGACGTCGACGTCGCCGCCACCGCCGACTCGACCCTCGCCCACCTCTGGGAGAACGACTACGACGGCGTGATCGTGCAGGATTCGCTGGCTGGCATGCCTGGCCTGGAAATGCTGCGCACGCTGCGTTCGTCGACTCACACGGCAGCGCTGCCCTTGATGCTGATCGGCGGTGACGTGCTGCTCAGCCCCGACGAGGCGAAACTCGCCGGCGCCGACGACATCGTCGCGATGCCCGCCGACGCGGACGCCACGAGGAGGCGGCTCGACGCGCTGGTCAGCCGCAGCCCACGCCGCGTTTTCTTTCTCGACGACGCGGCGCCCGACGGCATGGCGGACGGCGCCACGACCCCCTCCGCGCTAGCGCCGACCGAAAAGCCGGTGCGAGAAAACGCGCGCGAGCGACGCCGCACCAGCCGCAAGCCGGGCAAACAATCGCGCTGAGCATAAATCGCGTCTGTTCAGCTTGTGGCCGAGGTCGAATCGACCACGACGCCGAGGTAATAGGTCTCGATACCGATCTCCCCTCCGCGAAG
>Ga0164242_10002688_pt1 | contig 20544 bp, 20 predicted proteins | sample OricomgcompostMG_FD_108783 | JGI IMG/M metagenome (GOLD analysis project Ga0164242, IMG submission 108783) | Miracle-Growth compost microbial communities from Emeryville, California, USA - Original compost - Miracle growth compost (MG) ... | reverse complement strand
GTGATGACGAAGCCGATGACCGCCTCGTGGCTGGCGACGGCGATACCCGCCCCCACCAACGCCGTGGCGGACAGGCCGTGGAAGCGCTCCGAGAGGCGGCGACGAGCGACGTCGGGCACGGACGGTGGCAGCCGCAGCCCGGTCAGATCGATGTTGCGGGTCTCGACCGGGTGCAGCGATCGACGCCGGACCATGACGAGCAGCAGGTGGTAGCCGTACCGCAGGCCCGCGACGGCGAGCACGAGGATGGCGGTCGCGCGGGCGTTCCCGCGACCGGTCCACGCGGCGGTCAGGACCAGCGCGACGACACCGAGCTCGCGGACGAGCGTGCGCGTCGCGATGCCGAACTGACCGCGCGCCAGCGTCGACCTGACATCCTCGTTACCGACGATCAACAGGTCGAGCCCTTGGCTCGCCACGATGGCGACGAGTGCGGCGATCGACCACGAGAAGACACCGGCGAGAACCACCGTCACGTAACAGGCGATGGCGAGGATCGCGATGGTGCGCGGACCGCGCGACGGCATCCGCGGGTCGTGGTCGCGGCCCTCCTCGGCGGCGTCGCCGACAGTGCCGATGATCGGGTCGGTCACGAGCCGACGGTGCCCACGGGGCGGCGTACGTCGATGACCTGGCCGGTGATCTCCGAGACCAGGACATCGACCGAGCTCCGGGCGACCTCCCCCGAGTCGAGCAGATCGCCCGGCGGCTCCACGCCGAACGCCTTGGTGCGCATCGGCGTGGCGGTCCGCTCCGGATTGATGCAGTTGACCCGCACGCCAATGCTCAGCCACTCGTCGGCCAGCGCCTGGGTGAGGTTCACGACCGCGGCCTTCGTGGAGGAGTACAGGCTGTAGCCGGCTCGGCCGCGCGTGTAGCTGCTCGACGTGAAGAGCAACAGCTGCCCCTTCGTCGCCTCGAGATAGCCGGCACCGAGTCGGGCGATCTGCACGGGTGCGATGTAGTTGACGCCGATCATCTCCTCGACCGTCGCGTCATCGACGCTGGCCAGGTCGCCCGTCGTCAGCACGCCCGCCGTCACGACGATGTAGTCGATCCGACCGGACTCGGCGTGCGCCTGCTCGAGCGCTGCGCGGATGTCGTCAGCCCGTTCGACGTGGGTGCCGGTGGCGGAACGACTGAACGGGAAGACCTTCGCGCCGTGCGACTCGAGCAGGGTGACGATGTCGGCGCCGATTCCATAGCTTCCGCCGAACACGACCGCAACCCGGCCGCGCAGCGCTTCGGCGTAGGCCTCCGGGCTCGGCAGCGCGTCGACGGACGCCGAACCGAGCTGGAACAGCTTGTCCGCGATGAAGAGGTCGACCGGCGCCGTGACCTTCATGTTCTGCTCGGCGCCCTCGACCATGTGGATCGGTACGTCGGGCAGGTACTTCAACACCACGCTGCAGTCGTCGGTCGCCTTGAAGTCGGGGTCCTGCCAGGCGATCTCGTAGGCGCGCCGGATGGTCGAGAGCCGGAAGCCTTGAGGCGTCTGACCGCGGCGCAACCGGGACCGGTCAGGGATCTCCGTGATGATCTCGTCGTCGTCGACGACGACGATCGTGTCAGCGGACGGGATCCCGACATCGACGGCCTCGTAGGTGCGCAGCGCGTTGACGCACTCGCGGATGATCCGCTGACTCACCAGTGGCCGCACCGCGTCGTGGAACAGGACGTTGCACTCTTCATCACCGAGATGCGCCAGCGCGTTGCGGGTGGAGTCGTTGCGGGTATCGCCACCCTCGATGACCGCGCTCACCTTGTGGAAGCCTCGAGCCGACACGATGGCCTTCACATCGTCGACGTATCCCGGAGTCATGAGGACCACTACGTCGTCGACCTCCGCGGAAGCCTCGAAGACCGCGAGCGTGTGCTCGATCACCGTCTTCCCGGCGATCTTGAGCAGCTGCTTAGGGATCGAGAGCCCGACTCGCGTCCCCACGCCACCGGCGAGCACGACCCCGACGGTTCGGAGTCCGGGCGTTCTCACTGCCATGACGAAGCGAGCCTACCGGCGGATAGGTTCTAGACCGTCATCAACCAGGCCGACGGATCGTCAGATCTGTCCAGCGTTGTAGGGCGGGGGCAGACCGTGGACGTCGTCGTCGTGATGCCGACCTACAACGAGCGGGACAACATCGAGCACATCGCCCGCGCGGTCGTCGGGCGACCTTGCCGCCCCCGCCTCCTGGTCGTCGACGACGGCTCGCCGGACGGCACCGCGGAGATCGTCAAGGGGCTGGCCGAGGAGATGCCCGGTCGCATCAGCCTGCTCGTCCGCCACGCCAAGGAGGGCCTGGGCCGCGCTTATGCCGCCGGATTCGCCCATGCGCTGTCTGAGCTCAAGCCGACATGCGTCGTCCAGATGGACGCGGACGGCTCGCACGACCCGGCCGACATCGACCGCCTGGTGGCCGCCCTCGAGGACGCCGACCTCGCGCTTAGCTCCAGATACATGCCGGGGGGCGACGTGGTCGGATGGAGCAAGCATCGGGAGTGGCTCTCGCGGGCCGGCAACCTCTATGCCCGGGTCGTGCTCGCGACCCCACTGTCCGACCTGACCGGCGGCTTCAAGGCCTGGCGCAGCGAACTGCTCGAGAAGGTCCACGCCGAGACGACCGAAAGCCACGGCTACGGGTTCCAGATCGAGATGACCACGCGGGCCCGAGCCCTCGGCGCGAGGATCGTCGAGGTGCCGATCGTCTTCCGGGAGCGAGAGACCGGGACATCGAAGATGTCGGCCCACATCGCGCTCGAGGCGCTACGAGGCGTCCCGGCGATGCGACGCATCCTTCGGTGAGCCCTCGCGGGCGACCTCGTCAGACGATCGGCGGGCGGCCCAGCCGGGTGAGCCGCCACGCGGTTCGCCAACGGATCGGGCGACGCGGGCCACACTCGGTCCGCATCCCCACGATGAATCCGCGGAGCGCCGCCTTGGTGCCGCCGCCTTGCACCGAACGGACCAAGGTGGCGCTGATCCACACGGCGAGGTATCCGACGAGGAGTGGCAGCGGCAGGTTGCGTCGCGCGACCCAGACCCGGTTACGAGCGTCCATGAAGCGGTGCTGCGGGCCGCGGAACGGAGCCGCCGGCGGGTTGTGGACGACGAGGTCCGCGTCGTACCTGATCCGACAGCCCGCATCGACGAACCGCCAGGCCAGCTCGATCCCCTCGTGGCCGTAGAAGAAGGCGCCGGGCCAGTGGCCGGCCGCATCGAACGCGGTACGCCGCACGAACGACGCCCCCTCCCAGAACCACGCGACATCACCGCTGCGTTCGGCATCGCTCGCCCGCAGCCTCGGCACGTGCCGCCGAGCCGTCGCCGACCCGTCCGGGTCGAGGGCGCGGGGCTGGACGACCGCCAGCGCATCATCAGCGGCGAACTGCGCGACGACGCGGGCGACGAGGTCGTCGCCCACGAGCTCGATGTCGTCGTCGAGGAAGAGCAGGATGTCCCCCGCGACCTGCCCAGCTCCGATGTTGCGGCCCGCTGGGACACCCACGTTCTGGTCGAGTTCGACGGTCGTCACCTCGGGAGGTAGTCCGACCGGCTGCCAACCGTTGCCGACGACGACCACGGAGAGGGTCACATCCCGCTGCGCGAGGAGCGATGCGACCGCCCGCGACAGCTCGTCGGCGCGGTCGCCCTGGCTGAGCAGGACACAACCGACGGACAGGGTCACCGCACGCGATCCGACGCGAGCGTCGCGAGAAGGTGGCCAGCAACCACGACACCGGCGATCGCCAGAAGCACGACGGACAGCACGCGCGTCGCACCGAGGCACCCGCGGCCGGCGTCGACTGCCGCGGCGACGACTGCGAGCACCGTCATCTCGAGGGCTAGCAACGCACGGTTGAACGGCAGCGTCCCGGCCAGCCGGCGGAGCTGTCGGAGCAAACCGTCTCGTGGTCGGGCCACCTCCGCCGTGTCGGTGATCGGCGGCCGGCCCGACTGCACTCGCGCGACGTGGACGAGATCGGTCTCCGCCTTCGTCAGCAGGACCAGAAACCCCGCCGCGAGACCCACCGTCGTCCAACCTGCGATGTGGTTGAGGCCACCGTCGGCGTGCACGCCGACGCCGATCGCGAGAAGTCCGTCCGTCACGTAATGACCGATCCGGTCGAGATAGATGCCGCTCGGCCCGCGCTGGTCGCGCCACCGCGCGAGCTCGCCATCCACGCAGTCGAGCGTGCCCTGCACCTGAATCACGGCGAAGGCGACGATCGGACCCCACAGATGCGGCACGGACATCGCGAGTGCTGCGCCGGGGCCGGTGAGCAGCATGGTCCAGGTGATCGCGTTCGGCGTCACCCTCGTCGGAGCGAGCAGCCGGGTGATGTGGATCGAGACGCGACGCTGGTAGAGCCGACCGGCCCAGTGCTCTCCACTGACGCGCCCCACGACGGAGTCCGGCTGCGCGACCGCACGCAACTCGGCAACCGATGGGCGAGACGACACGTCAGGCCGAATCGTCGTCGGCGAGATACATCTCGATGATCTCCTCGATCGGGCCCTCCACTGGGGCCTGCTCACGCCGCAGATAGATGCCCCGCTGGCACCACCGAAGCAGGTCCTTCTCGTTGTGCGAGACGAGCAGCATGGTCCGGCCACCGCTGAGCATCTCGTCGATGACGACGCCACACTTCTTGCGGAACGCCTTGTCACCGACGGCGAGGACCTCGTCGACGAGGAGGATCGGCTCTTCCATCCGCGTCACGATCGAGAACGCGAGCCGAGCCCGCATGCCACTGGAGAAGTGCATGACCGGAGTGTCGACGAAACGCTTCACTCCGGCCCAGCTCATGATCTCGTCGAACCGCTCGTCGGTCTGCTCGCGAGTGAATCCGTGCAGTGAGGAGATCAGGTAGACGTTGTCGCGCGCGGTCAGGTCGCCCACGAATCCCGCCGACAGCTCGATCATCGCACCGACGCCACCGTTGACCTGGATCGTCCCCTCATCAGGCAGCATCACGCCGGCGACGAGACGCAGCAGTGTGCTCTTGCCGCATCCGTTGCGGCCGACGACGCCGACCGACTCGCCCTTCTTGACCCGGAACGAGACATGCCGAAACGGCCAGTACTCGCCCGTTCCGGTCGTCACGGTGCGGCCCTGAATGAGGAGGTCCTTCACCCCGATCCGACGGCGGCGGTTGATCGCGAACTTGATCCCGACGTCCTTGACGACGATCGCATCCTGCTGCTTCTTCTTCTTTGGAGGCATCGGCAGCGCTACAGCTCTTTCAGGACGGCGCGCTCAACCCGCGCGAAGACGGCGAAGCCGAGCAGGAGGAACAGGAGTGAGCCGATCGCGGAGTACAGCACCGGCTGCCAACCGGTCCAGTACGCCGGAAGCCATACCGCGCGATTGATCGTGAGGATCCCCACCATCGGATTGATGGACGCAAGGTGCTGCATCGGCGTTGTCAAGCGCGACAGCGGGTAGAGCACCGCCGAGAGAAAGAACAGCATCCGAACGACGATGCCGATTCCCTGCTCGATGTCTCGCAGCACCGTGTTGAGCGACGACACGAGGAGGGCAAGCCCTACACAGAGCATCAGTTGCAGCACAAACGCGAGCGGCCAGGCGAACACGTATGCGCTGGGTTTGACCCCGTAGATCAGTGCCAGAACCAACAGGACCGGCAAACTGAGCACAAACTCGACCGTCTTCACGCTGACCTCGGCGAGCGGATAGATCTCGCGGGGCAGCGCGATCGACGTGATCAGTCGTGAGTTCTTGCGGAGTGTGCTCGTCGAGGAGTTCACAACGGAGGAGAACCACTGCCACGGCAAGATCGCGGATCCGACGAAGAGCGGGTACATCGGGTAGCTGCGGTTGAAGATCTTGAGCAAGATGAAGTAGGTGAGCACGAAGGCGGCCGGTTCGAGCATCGACCAGGCGTAGCCGAGCACCGAGTTCGCGTACTTGTGGCGCAACCCTCGCTCGGTCAGCATCCGCAGGACGTCTCGGCGATCCCAGATGTCGAAGAGCCGGTCGACTATCGGCTGTCCGACCGCGGACCGGATCCGGGTGCCCTCGTGCAACCGCCGAAATCGAAGCCCTGCAAGGCCTAGCGACGGTTCGGGCACCCGATCACGGTATCTGGGTCAGCAGCTCACGCTTGACATCTGCGAGCGACGCGCAGCCTGCAAGCGCCATTGTGAGCTCCAGCTCGGCGAGCAGGCAGCGCAGGACGTGGCGCACGCCCGCCTCGCCACCGATGCCGAGTCCATAGATGTACGGGCGCCCGATGAGGACGGCGTTGGCGCCCAGCGCGAGTGCCTTGATCACGTCGGACCCGGTGCGGATCCCGGAGTCGAACAGCACGTCCGCCCGGCCCGCGACGGCATCGACGACGCCCGGCAAGGCGTCGAGCGCAGCGATCGATCCGTCGATCTGCCGGCCACCGTGGTTGGACACGAGAACGCCGTCCATCCCGGCGTCGACCGCGCGCCGCGCGTCGTCCGGGTGGAGAACGCCCTTCAGTGCGATCGGACCGTCCCAGTGCTCGCGCACCCAGGCGAGGTCTGCCCACGTGTTCGACGGATCACCGAACATCGACTGCCAGTGCATGACGGTCGCGAGATGGTCGGCATCGGGCGCCTTGCCCAGCCCGGCGAGGAAGGCGGGATCGGACTCGTAGTTTGCCAAGCCGAGGCGCGACAGGAACGGCAGGTAGGCATTGACGAGGTCGCGCGGTCGCCAGGCGAGGATGAAGGTGTCGAGGGTCACCAGCAGCGCGGAGTAGCCCGCAGCCTTGGCGCGCGCCAGCAGCGACGCACCGACCGCCCGGTCCCGCGGCCAGTACAGCTGGAACCAGCGTGGCGAGTCGCCGCCTGCCGACGCGACGTCTTCCAAGGTGTACGACGAGACCGTGGACAGCGCCATCGGCACCCCCAGGTCCGAGGCGGCGCGGGCGACTGCGAGCTCCGCGTCGGGGTGCACGATGCCCTGCACCCCGACCGGGCCGAGCACAACCGGCGCCGGCATCGGCGTTCCGAGCACGGTCGTCGACAGGTCGCGGACCGAGACGTCCTGGCCGAGGAAGCGGGGCACGATCCGCCACCGCTCGAAGGCCCGTCGGTTCGCCCGCGCCGTCGACTCCGTTCCCGCACTGCCGGCCACGTATCCGAAGGCTTCCGGGGAGAACCGCTCCTGCGCGGCCGCCTCCAGCGACGCCGGATCGATCGGCAGCTCAGGACGCACTCCCAGTGCGCCGTTGAGATAGATCTCGGACTGAAACGCGGAGAAGGGCTGCTCGCTCACAGATCGTCAGCCTGCCACGACGTGACCGCGGATTTCGACACACAGCCGCTTGCGCCGGCGAAGTCGGCTCGCGGTTCGGGTGGCTGGATGGCGCGGGGGACGTACTGAATAGAGTCTCTGCCATGCGCAAGGTGCTGATCGCCAACCGAGGCGAGATCGCAGTGCGAGTCGTTCGCGCCTGCCGCGACTCGGGGTTGGACAGCGTGGCGATCTACGCCGATCCCGATCTCGACGCCCTGCATGCGAAGCTCGCCGACGAGGCCTACGCCCTGGGCGGCTCGACGCCCGGCGAGACCTATCTCGACATCGCCAAGATCCTCGACATCGCCAAGCGTTCGGGCGCGGACGCGGTGCACCCGGGCTACGGCTTCCTGGCCGAGAATGCGGCCTTCGCGACCGCGGTCGCGGCGGCCGGCCTCACCTGGATCGGGCCACCGCCGGCGGCGATCGACGCGCTTGGCGACAAGGTCCAGGCGCGGCACATCGCCGCCGACGTCGGCGCACCGCTCGCACCCGGAACCCCGAACCCGGTCGAAGGCGTCGACGAGGTGCTCTCGTTCGCGGACGAGTACGGCGTGCCGGTCGCGATCAAGGCCGCCTACGGCGGCGGCGGCCGCGGGCTGAAGGTCGCCCGCAACCGTGACGAGATCCCTGAGCTGTTCGACAGCGCCGTCCGCGAGGCGGTTGCCGCCTTCGGACGCGGCGAATGCTTCGTCGAGCGCTATCTCGACAAGCCGCGCCACGTCGAGACCCAGATCCTGGCCGACACCCACGGCAATGTGATGGTCGTCGGTACCCGCGACTGCTCGCTGCAGCGTCGACACCAGAAGGTCGTCGAGGAGGCACCCGCACCGTTCCTGACCGAGACGCAGCTCGAGCGGTTGTACGAGGCGAGCAAGGCGATCGCCCATGCCGCCGGCTATGTCGGCGCGGGCACCTGCGAGTTTCTGGTCGCGCAGGACGGCACGGTCTCCTTCCTCGAGGTCAACACGCGGCTGCAGGTCGAGCACCCGGTCACCGAGGAGACCAGTGGCGTCGACCTCGTACGGGCGCAGTTCGCGATCGCCGACGGTCAACGACTGTCCGCGCACGACCCGGTGCCACACGGTCACGCGATGGAGTTCCGGATCAATGCCGAGGACGCCGGCCGCAACTTCCTGCCGGCGCCGGGCCGGATCACGTCGTGGCGTGTGCCGTCCGGCCCAGGCGTACGAGTCGATGCGGGCTACGTCGACGGCGACACGGTCCCCGGGGCCTACGACTCACTGCTCGCGAAGCTGATCATCACCGGTGCGACTCGCCAGGAAGTCGTCGAGCGGTCCCGTCGCGCGCTCGCGGAGTTCGAGGTCGGCGGGATGCCGACGATCATCCCGTTCCACCGCGCCGTGCTCGAGGATGCCGACTTCACCGACGAACCGTTCCGAGTGCATACCCGTTGGATCGAAACCGAGTGGACCGGCTCGGTCGATCCCTATGACGGTGGTGGCGATGCCGGCGCACCCGCCGAACGCGAGCGGATCACCGTCGAGGTCGGCGGGCGCCGCCTCGAGGTGTCACTGCCGGGCGGTCTCACCGCCGCGACGACCGCATCGCCTCCGGCTGGGCGCAAGCCACCGTCCGCACACAAGGCATCCTCCTCGGCCAGTGCCGCCAGCGGTGACTCGCTGACGGCTCCGATGCAAGGAACGATCGTGAAGGTCGCGGTCGCCGACGGCGATCTGGTCGAGGCCGGCGACCTCGTCGTCGTCCTCGAGGCGATGAAGATGGAACAGCCGATCAACGCCCATCAGGCCGGGACCGTCACCGGCTTGTCGGCGAGCGTCGGCGACGTGGTCAGCAGCGGCACAACGCTGTGTGAGATCACCCCCGCCTGACCCCCGAAGCAGCACATAACTCTGACCGACGCTCGCGCCGAACCGGGCATTCAGCATCAGAACGCCGGCGAACGCACCCAGCCGTGTGCAACTTCGAGCTGGTGCTGCGCGTTGTCAGTCCTGGACTGAGAGGTGGAGCTGCCTCGCGGCTTCGGTGATGCTGCCGCTGATCGACGGGTAGATCGTGAACGAGTGCGCCAGCTGGTCCACGGTCAGGCCATGCTGGACGGCCACCGACACCGGAAGGATCAGCTCACTCGCCCGCGGCGCCACCACGACGCCGCCGAGCACGATTCCGGTTCCGGGGCGGCAGTACAGCTTCACGAAGCCGTCCTCGATGCCCTGCATCTTCGCCCTGGCGTTCGTGGCGAGCGGGAGCTTCACCTCGCGAACGCCGGAGCGCTCGCCCGCCGCCTCGACTGCCGGCAGGCCCACGGTGGCGATCTCGGGGTCGGTGAAGACGTTGGCGGCGACGGTCGCCAGCCGCAGCGGCAGGACCGTGTCGCCGAGCGCATGCCACATCGCCGTACGGCCTTGCATCGCCGCAACGGAGGCGAGCAGGAGCAGACCCGTGCAGTCACCGGCGGCGTAGACACCTTGCACGTTGGTTCGTGAGACGCGGTCGACCTTCACGTACCCGGCATCGTCGGTTAATACGCCGACCCGGTCCAACCCGAGCGCGGACGTGTTGGGGACCGATCCCACCGTGACGAGGCAGTGCGATCCGCTCACCGTCCTCCCGTCGCGGAGCTCGACCTCGACGCCCTCACCGCAACGGCGTACGGCGGCCGCACGCGCCTGCTTCACGATCCTCATGCCGCGCCGGGTGAAGACCTCCTCGATGAGAAGCGCCGCGTCGGCGTCCTCGCTCGGCATGACCCGGTCACGACTCGACACCAGCGTGACCTCACTGCCGAGCGAGATGTACGCGCTCGCGAACTCCGCACCTGTCACCCCGGATCCGACGACGACCAGATGCTCTGGCAACGACGGCAAGTCGTAGACCTGCTGCCAGTTGAGAATCCGCTCACCGTCCGGCTCGGCGCCGGGTAGCACCCGAGGCGAAGCGCCGGTTGAGATGAGGACGACGTCGGCGGCGATCTCCTGGATGCCGTCGGAGGCGACGACCTCGATCCGGCCCGGACCGACGAACCGCCCATTGCCACGCAGGATGTCCACGCCCTCCGCGGAAACCCGTCGGGTGATGTCGGCGGACTGCGCGGCGGCGAGTGCCTTCACCCGGCTGTAGACGATCGCGGCGTCGACCTCGACGTTGTCGGTCGCGGCCCCGCCGCCGCGCGGCCTGACCCCCAGCGCCTCGCTTCCTTCGAGGGCGGCGATCGACTCGCTCGTGGCGATCAGTGTCTTCGAAGGGACGCAGTCAGCGAGCACACAGGCGCCACCCACTCCGTCGCGCTCGACGACGACGACCTCGGCACCGAGCTGCGCGGCGACGAGCGCCGCCTCGTAGCCCCCGGGTCCCCCGCCAAGAATCGCGATGCGCGTCACGCGTCCATTCTTCCCGCCGTGCCCTGACGCTCAGAGTCAGGGCACGGATACCTAGAGTGCTGTGACGTGGCGGTCTACGCGGCGTACGGGTCGAACCTCGACCCAGCCCAGATGCACGACCGCTGCCCGCACTCCCCGTGCCGCGGGCCGGGGTGGCTCGAAGGTTGGCGGCTGACCTTCGGCGGCGAGGATCTCGGTTGGGAAGGCGCCCTCGCGACGGTCGTCGAAGATTCGGCCTCGCGCGTCTTCGTGATGCTCTACGACATCGAAACCTACGACGAGGCGACGCTCGACGAGATCGAGTTCGCCGCCACCGGTCTCTACAACAAGATCCGCGTCAGGGTGCACACCCTCGACGGCTTCCAGCTTGCCTGGCTCTATGTCCTGGCCGGATACGAGGGCGGGCGACCCTCTGCCCGCTACCTCGGGGTGATGGCCGACGCGGCGGAGCGGGCCGGCGCCCCGGCGGACTACGTCGCCGATCTTCGTGGCAGGCCGTGCCGCACGATTGGCGAAGAGCACTCGGGTGACTGAGACCGAACGCATCGGACACACCCCGCTGCAGCGACTGCTCGGGATCTTCTATCTCGACGATCTGGCCGATCCGCCGGCTGACGGATCGGCGACCGTGCAGGGCGACGTCCGCGCCGACTTCAAGGGCCCGGCGGGCTCGATGGAGGGCGGCCTCGTCGCCACCCTGATCGACACCGCCGGGGCAACAGCGGCGGCCCGCGCACTCGACGGCCTGGTCGCCACGCAGTCGATGACGATCGCGTTCCTCTCACCCGTGCGCGTCGGTCCGGCGGTCGCGAGAGGCGTGCCGGTCCGGGTGGGCAAGCGCGACGCCGTCGTCGAGGTCCATCTCACCGACGCCGGCAACGACAACCGCCTCTGCGCGACCGCCCTGCTCACCGTCGTACGGATCGGCGACCGCCCGGCGCTGGGCGAGGACGGGCTGGCAACCTAGCCATCACCGGGCGCCAGCGCGACTCCGGCGAGTAGCGAGACGCCGACGTCGATACAGCGCTCGTCGACGTCGAAGCTCGACTGATGCAGGTCGTAGAGCGCAGGGCTTTCCGGCGTTCGCACCCCTAGTCGAGCGAGCGCCCCGGGGACCCGATCGAGGTACCACGCGAAGTCCTCACCTCCGAGGCTCTGAGCGGTGTCACCGACAACGACACCGGAGATGTCGTTGGCGGCCGACGCCAGGCACTTGACGCAGCCGGCGTCGTTGACCACCGGTGGGACGCCGCGGACGTAGGCGACCTCAGCGGCAACCTTGTACGGCGCGAGCACGTCACGGATCACCTCCTCGACGAGTGGCGGCAGCGCATCCCAGGTCTGTCGTGACAGCGTCCGAACCGTCCCACGCGCCGCACCGGAACGCGGGATGACGTTGGCCACGGTCCCCGCATCGACCTGACCCCAGGTGAGCGTGGTGCCCGACCGGGGGTCGGCCCGTCGCGCGAGCAGACCCGGCGTCGCCGAGATCAGCGTTCCGAGGGCCGCAACCAGGTCGACGGTCAGATGGGGCCGCGCAGTGTGTCCGCCGGGTCCGGAGAGCCGGACTTCGAGCAGGTCGCTGGCCGCCGTGATCGGACCGCTGCGCAGCGCCACAGTTCCGACATCCGTCCCGGGATCGCAGTGCACGGCGTAGATCCGCCGGACCCCGTCGATGCCACCCGCCCGGATCACGTCGAGGGCACCACCGGGGATCACCTCCTCAGCCGGCTGAAAGACCAGCCGGACGCCGTGCGGCAGGCCACCACGCGCGGCAACTCCGGCCAAGGCGAGCCCGGCTCCCAGGACGACGGTCGTGTGGACGTCGTGGCCGCAGGCATGCGCCACGCCGTCCACCGTCGAGCGGTACGAGACGTCCTTGGTGTCCGGGATCGGCAGCGCGTCGAGGTCGGCACGCAGCGCAACGGTCGGCGGCTGCTCGCCGATGTCACACACCAGGCCGACCCCGCCGGGGAGAACCGCCGGCGTCAGGCCGGCCCGAGCGAGGGCGTCGGCGACGAGCCCTGTGGTGCGGAACTCGGCGCGCGCGAGCTCGGGGTGGGCGTGGATCTCCCGGCGCACCTTGACCAGGGCCTCACCCACCTCGGCCGGACCGGAGGACGCGCTCACAGGGCGAGGCCGGCAGGCGCGTCCTGCTTCATCTCGTCGAGCAGCCCATCCACCACGGCACGCAGATCACCACTGGATGCCTCGGCACACGCGCGCTGCCGCAGATAGCTCGGGCCGACCTCCAGCACGTCTTTGACCCGCAACAGCTCCGTGGCGCAGCCAAGTCGCTCGCCGATCGGCACGAGCTCGTCCACCAGCTCCACGACCATGTCGCGGAGCGGCCGTGTCCCGCCGGCGTCATCGACGATCAGGTCGGCGTCGATGCCGTAGCGCGCCGCCCGCCACTTGTTCTCCCGGACCGTCCAGCCCTTCGGGACGGGGAGGACGTAGCCGCGGTCGAGCTGCCCGTTCAGCATCTCCACCAGGCACTGCGAAAGCGCCGCGGCCCACGTGATCTCGAACAGCGTGGGAAGCCCATCGCAGATCCGCAGCTCGACCGTCCCGAACTGCGGATGCGGACGCACGTCCCACCACACCTCGCGCACCGAGCTGATCGTGTCGGCGCTGATCAGCGTGGACATGAACTCCTCGAAGTCCTCCCACCCGGACAGCTGGTAGGGCACTCCCGCCGTCGGCAGCCCCTCGAAGACCTTGCTTCGCGCGGAGGCGAGCCCGGTGTCGGCGCCCACCCAGTACGGCGACGACGCGGACAACGCCAGGAAGTGCGGGATGTACGCCGTCAACGCGTTGACGATCGGGATGGCCTTGTCCGGTGATCGGACTCCGACGTGGACGTGCACGCCGAAGATCTGCAGCCGGCGGGCCAGCCACTGCATCTGCTCCACGAGCTTCTCGTAGCGCGGGTTGGGGCTGATCTCCTGCTGCGCCCAGTCGCTGATGGGATGGGTACCCGAGCAGACGACCCCGAGGCCCCGCCGGGCGGCCGCGTCGGCCACCTCGGCAACGGTGCCCCGCAGATCGGCAATCGCCTCGTCGACGGTGGTGCAGACCCCGGTGATGACCTCAATACATGACTCGAGCAACTCGTGTTTCGCCTTGGGGTGCTCCGCGCCGTTGCCGAGCTCGGCGAGGATTTCGCTCGCCGAGCCCACGAGTTCGCGGGAGTCGAGGTCGACGAGCTCGAGCTCCCACTCCACGCCGAGGCTCGACCCCGCGGAGGAGGTGAAGGGGATCTCCACGGCGCGCCCTACCCGAACCGATAACGTGGACGCGATGGCTCGTCGCCTCGCTGCGGGTGTGACCGCGGCTGTCCTGATCGCCCTGTCAGCCCCGCCGAGTGCTGCAGTGGCGTTGCCCTCACGCGAGCACGCGGCGACACAGCATGCTCATCCGATCGGTGGCGACCAGCTCGGCACCTCCGGCGTCGTCGTGAACTGGGTGCCTGGAGCTCCCGCGCTGCCCGCGCCATCACAGCTCCCCGCTGACTCGTGGCTGGTCGCGAACCTCACGACCGGCGAGGTCCTTGCCGCCAAGGCGCCGCACGCGAAGTTCCTACCCGCCAGCACGCTGAAGATGCTCACCGCGGAGACCTTGATCCCCCGCCTCGATCCGAACGCGATGTGGCGCGTCTCCTACCACGACGAGATCGTCGACGGCACCAAGGCCGGGCTCACCGTCGGGAAGCTCTACAAGATCTCGATGCTGTTCCAGTGCATGCTCGAGATGAGCGCGAACGACGCCGCGGAGGCCCTCGCCGAGGCGTACGGCGGAGTCAAGGCGGCGCTGCACGCGATGAACGCCGAGGCGAAGGTGCTGCAGGCCTACGACACCCGCGCCAAGACTCCGAGCGGGCTCGACGGTCCAGGCGAGACGACGTCGGCCTATGACCTCGCGTTGATCGCGCGGGCCGCCTTCAAGCTCCCAGCATTCCGGCACTACATCACCCAAGCCAGCACCGAGGTCCCGGCCAAGCACGGACGGCACTTCCAGATCCAGAGCCACAACGACCTGCTCACCACCTACCGCGGAGACATCGGCGGCAAGAACGGCTATACCGTCGCCGCGCAGGCGACGTACGTCGGTGCGGCGAGACGGCACGGCCAGACGATCGTCGTGTCGCTGATGCACGCCTACCCCAACTGGGCGCCGATGGCGCGTGCGTTGCTCAACTGGGGCTTCAAGGCGAACGGCAAGGTCGCGCCGGTGGGACAGCTGGTTCAGCCACTGCCGCCGGCGCCTGCGGTCAGCCCGCAACCGTCGAACGTTGCCGCCACAACCGTTGCATCGCCGTCACACAAGAGCCACACCGGACAGATCATCGAGACTCTCGCGGTGATGCTCACAGCGTTCGCCGCCGGCATGACGGCAATCCGTCGCATCGTGCCTCGGCGCAGCGCATCAAGGCTGAAGCTGCCTCCGATCTGACCTGATTCCGCGGGTAGTGGATCGGGTGGCGGGTGGGGACCTGGGCGGGTATCGTCCCCCGCAATCTGCTCCATACCGGAGCGAGGTTCGAGCACCTGGGGTCAGTTGTGGCGCAAGGCACGGTCAAGTGGTTCAACGGTGAAAAGGGCTACGGGTTCATCGCAGTAGACGGCGGCAGTGACGTCTTCGTTCACTACAGCGCGATCGAGATGGACGGGTACAAGACTCTCGAAGAGGGTCAGCGGGTCGAGTTCGAAGTCACCCAGGGACAGAAGGGCCCGCAGGCCGACAAGGTGCGCGCAGCCAGCGCGTAGCTCGTTCGGCCGCGACGAAGCGGGCGGGTGCTCCGAGGGCCCCGCCGGCTTACCAGCCTTCGTCGGTGCGCGCGAAGCGCTCCTCGGGCGGTCCCGGCAGACCACCGGACGAGAAGGCGAAGTCCCGCTGCGGTCGCCAATGCAGATCGGGACCTTGCTCGAACAGCGAGAAGCCCCAGACCTCGAACTGCGCGTCATAACCGGCGAGTTCATGCAAGGCGCGGTAGAGCGCCTCGTCCGGCAGGTCGTGCGCGACGGTGACGTGCGGGTGGTAGGAGTAGTCCAGAGCGCGGGCCAGCGGGCCTGACCGCACCTGCGCCTCGATCTGCTCGCACTCCGCGATGCCCTGTACGAGCGGGACGAACACGACGGAGGACACCGGCAGGAACGTCGCCGATCCGCGTAGCCGGAGATCGAACGGCTTGAAGCGCGCGGCGACGCGGCGCAGGTGCTCCTCGATCTCCGCCAGCGCACCGGTGCCCACCGTGGTCGGCGGGAGCAGCGTCACGTGCGGCACGATGCGTCGCGCATTGGGATCGCCGAGCCGCTCCCGCCAGCCCTGCAGCTCGCCGCCGAACGGTTCTGGGATCCCGATCGCGACGCCGATCTTCCGGGTCTCGCCGACTTCGGTCATCGGCGAGCGGGCAAGAAGCCGACGGCGTCATAGGCCGCCGCCAACGTGGCGGCCGCAAGCTCGCGAGCGCGCGCTGCCCCGGCCGCGAGCACGGCGTCGAGACCGTCGTCGTCTGCGAGCCACTTCTGGGTGCGCTCGCGAATCGGTGTGAGGTAGTCGACGACGACCTCCGCAACCCGACCCTTGAGGTCGCCGTACCCTTTGCCGGCGTACGACGCGACCAGGTCTGCGACCGGGATCCCGGACAGCGTCGACTGGATCGTCAGCAGGTTGGTCACCCCAGGTTGTCGCTCCGGGTCGAAGCGCACCTCCGAGCCGGTGTCGGTGACGGCCCGCTTGATCTTCTTCGTGATCGCGGCGGGCTCGTCGAGGATCTCGATGACGCCGGCCTGCGACTCGTTCGACTTGCTCATCTTCGAAGTGGGGTCGGCGAGGTCGACGATCTTGGCGGTCTCCTTGACGATCAACGCCTCGGGAATGACGAATGTCTCGCCGAAGCGGCTGTTGAAGCGCTGCGCGAGGTCCCGGGTGAGCTCGATGTGCTGGCGCTGGTCCTCACCGATCGGGACGGCGTGAGCCTGGTAGAGCAGGATGTCGGCTGCCTGCAGAATCGGATAGGTGAAGACACCGACACCGATCTTGTCGGTGCCATAGCGCGCCGTGCGGTCCTTGAACTGCGTCATCCGGCTCGCCTCGCCGAACCCGGTGAGGCACTCCATCACCCACGCGAGCTCCGCGTGCTGCGGCACATGGCTCTGCACGAACAACGCGCAGCGGTCGGGGTCGAGGCCGGCGGCCAGCAGCTGAGCGGCGGCAACTCGGGTACGACGTCGCAGCGCAGCGGGGTCGTGTGGATTCGTGATCGCGTGCAGGTCAACCACGCAGTAGAACGCCTCATGGGTGTCCTGCAGCGGCACCCAGTTGCGCACGGCACCGAGGTAGTTACCCAGGTGGAACGAGTCCGACGTCGGCTGGATGCCGGAGAGCACCCTCTCCTTCGAGCCCCCCGGTCCCACGGTCATGACTCCATTTTCGCTGGTCGGCCGCGCGCAGCGCGCTTGTCCTCGGCGCGCGCGAGCACCGTGACCCGGATCTTCGAGATCCGACGGCCGTCAAGCTTGGTCACCTTGAGCCGAACCCCATCGAGCTCGACCGCGTCACCCACCTTCGGCAGTCGACCCAGGGTGGCGACCAGTGCGCCCGCGACGGTCTCGTAGGGACCGTCAGTCAGCGTTACCTCGACGGCGTCAGCGAAGTCGTCGAGGTTCATGAGGCCGTCGACCTCGATGTCGCCCCCCCGAAGCGGACGAGCCTCGTCGTCGTCGGCGTCGTACTCGTCGCGGATGTCGCCGACCAGCTCCTCGATCAGGTCCTCCAGCGTGACGATCCCGGCGGTGCCGCCGTACTCGTCGACGACGACCGCGAGGTGGTCGCCGGAACGACGCATCTCCGACATCGCGGCGAGCACGCGGTTGGTGGACGGCAGCATCGGGACCTCGCGGACGAGATCCCCTACCTTCACCCCGCGACGCTGGCCGGTCGGCGGACGGAACAGGTCGCGCACGTGGATGAAGCCGATGACGTCGTCCTGGGAGCCGCGAACCACCGGGAACCGGCTGTGCGGAGAGCCGTGCGCGGTGCGCGTCGCCTTCGCCAGCGACCATCCCGCGTCGAAGAACTCGACCTCGGTGCGCGGCACCATGATCTCACGCAGCTGCCGGTCACCGGCCTCGAACACCTCGTCGATCAGCCGCCGCTCCTCGCGTGACAGTGCCTCGTGTCCGACGACGAGCTCGCGAAGCTCGCCCTCGGAGATCTCCTCGCGGCTGATCGAAGGGTCCCCACCCAGCAGCCGCACGACGCCGTCGGTGGACACCGACAGCAGCCAGATCACCGGCCGCATCAACGCGGCGAAGCGATCCAGCGTGGGTGCCACCGCAGTGGCCATGCCCGCACCGCGCTGCAGGGCGAGCCGCTTCGGCGCCAGCTCGCCGATGACCAGCGTGACGTAGGCGATGAGCAGGGTGACACCGAGGAAGCCCAGGACATTGGCGAGACCACTTCCCATGCCCGCGTCTCGCAGCCCGTCGGACACCGATTCTGACAGCGTCACCGCGCCGAAGGCGCTGGACAACAACGCGGTCGTCGTCACGCCGATCTGCACGGCGGACAGGAACCGGTTCGGGTTGGACACCAGTGAGGCAAGACGCTCGCCGCGCTTGCCCTTGCCGGCGAGCGTGGTGACCTGTCCCTCGCGCAAGGTCACGAGTGCCATCTCGCTCGCGACGAACGCGCCTTCGACGAGGATCAGCAGGAGCACCACAACGAGGCTCACCGGCCAGGTCATGGCGCCTCCGTCCCGCTAAAGGTTGGCGACGTCAGCTTGTTTGGCACGGACCGCCTCTGCGGCCTCGAGCAGCCCGGCCTTCTCAATGTCGGAGAGGTCACGCTCGACCACCCGGCGCGCGCCGCCGGCTCCGAGCTCAGCCTCGACGCCGAGATACACGCCGGAGATCCCGTACTCGCCGTCCACCCAGGTGCACACCGGCATCACCGCGCCGCTGTCCTCCGCGACCGCCTTGGCCATCCGCGCGGCCGCGGCCGACGGCGCGTAGAAGGCCGAGCCCGTCTTGAGCAGCGCTACGACTTCCGCCCCGCCGTTGCGGGTCTTGTCGACGAGCTCGTCGATCGTCGCCTGGTCGAGAACCTCCGACAGCGGCTTGCCGTTGACGGTGCAGGCGCTAGGCACCGGGACCATCGTGTCGCCGTGCGACCCGAGGGTCAGTGTCGTCACGGCGGCAACCTCGACGCCCGCCGCCTCCGCAACGAAGTTGGTGAAGCGGGCGGTGTCCAGCATGCCGGCCTGACCGATCACGCGCTGCTTGGGGAAGCCTGTGACGTTGGCGGCAAGCGCGGTCATCTCGTCGAGCGGGTTCGACACGACGATCACGACCGCGTTGGGCGAGTGCTTCGCGACCTGCTCCGCGACCTGACGCACGATCTTCGCGTTGGTCTCGATGAGGTCCATGCGGCTCATGCCGGGCTTGCGCGGCAGGCCCGCCGTGATGACCACGATGTCGGACCCGGCGGTCTTGTCGTAACCGGAGCCGTCGGTGCCGGTCGTGACGCCGACCACCTTGGTCTCGAAACCCTCGACCGGACGCGACTGGTTCAGGTCGAGCGCGAGGCCCTCGGGTCGGCCCTCGATGATGTCGGTCAGGTAGACCGTGTCGAAGATGTCGTACTCGGCGAGCCGCTGCGCGGTCGTCGAGCCGTAGAACCCGGCCCCCACGACGGTGACTGTCTTGCCCATTGCTAGGACTTCATCCCTTCGAGCTTGGAAATGATGGCGTCGGCGTACTCGGAGGTTCCGACGGCCGTCGGGTCGTCACGGTGCGGCTTGAGGTCATAGGTCACGCTCTTGCCCTCGGCGATGACCTCTGACACGGCGCGCTCGAGGTTGTCCGCTGCGACCGTCTCGCCGATGTGGCGCAGCATCATCTGTCCGGACAGGATCATCGCGGTCGGGTTGACCTTGTTCTGGCCCTTGTACTTCGGCGCCGAGCCGTGGGTGGCCTCGAACACGGCCGCATTCGCGCCGATGTTCGCCCCTGGCGCCACACCCAGGCCGCCGACCATGCCCGCCGTCAAGTCGGACAGGATGTCGCCGTAGAGGTTCGGGAGCACCAGCACGTCCCACTCCTCCGGACGCTGGATCAATCCCATGCAGGTCGCGTCAACGAGGTTCTCCCACGGCTCGATGTCCGGGTAGTCCTTCGCGACCTCGCGGAACACCGACAGGAACAGGCCGTCGGTGTACTTCATGATGTTGGACTTCGTCACACAGTGGACGCGCTTGCGTCCGTTGCTCCGCGCGTAGTCGAAGGCGTAGCGGATGATCCGCTCCGAGCCGAACTCGCTCATCGGCTTGATCGACAGACCGGAGCCGGCGCGGATCTGCTTGTCCTGCAGCCCGTTGAGGTACTCGATGACCTTGTCAGCGGCCGGTGTGTGAGCTTCGTACTCGATCCCGGCGTAGAGGTCCTCGGTGTTCTCGCGAACGATCACCACATCGACGTGCTCGAACCGCGTGCGCATCCCCTCGTATGTCTTGCACGGACGTACGCACGCATAGAGGTCGAGCTCGTAACGAAGGGCCACGTTGACGGAGCGGAAGCCGGTGCCGATCGGCGTCGTGATCGGGCCCTTGATCGCAAGGCCGGTGCGGCGGACCGACTCGAGGGTCGCGTCGGGGAGCGGTGTACCCGCCGTCTCCATGATGTCGACGCCGGCTTCCTGGGTGTCCCAGGTGAATGACGCGCCGGCGGTCGCGGCAGCGGCTTCGAGCACTCGGCGGGTGGCTTCGGTGAGCTCGGGACCAGTCCCGTCACCGGGGATGAGGGTCACCTCGTGGGTGGTCATGCAGGCTCCTGCGATCGTCGGCCCGGGTTGTCCGGCCCGGCAACGAGGTTAGTGCAGTCGCCCAG
>Ga0164242_10002687_pt1 | contig 20544 bp, 15 predicted proteins | sample OricomgcompostMG_FD_108783 | JGI IMG/M metagenome (GOLD analysis project Ga0164242, IMG submission 108783) | Miracle-Growth compost microbial communities from Emeryville, California, USA - Original compost - Miracle growth compost (MG) ... | reverse complement strand
TTAATGCAGCCAGGCAAATCACCATATCCAACTCATCGGCACCGTCCATGACAGCCTGTTTGGCTTCCGCCAGTTTGGTGGTGGCGGCGCTATAACCAAACGGAAATCCGATCACCGTGGCGGTGGCTATGCCAGTCCCTGCAAGCGCCTCACGGACCACTTTGACATAGACCGGCGGGATACAGGCCGCTGCAAAGCGGAACTGCCGCGCTTCTTCACAAATCCGGTCAATCTCTTGCCGGGTGGCTGTGGCGTGAAGCAAAGTGTGGTCAATATGGGAAGCGATATCCATGTGTCAGATTAATTCGGGTTTGCCTGCTCCCTGCTTCGGGTCTTTAGGCATTCTTCCCGTGACAGTTTTTATATTTTTTCCCGCTACCGCAAGGGCAGGGGTCGTTACGGCCCACTTTAGGACCTACCCGCACGGGTTCCTGTTTCACCGGTTCGTTTTGCTCATAGTATTCGTTATCTTCTTCGTATCCCCCCGCTCCTGCAGGCACTTCCGCATATTGTTCCTTCCGCATTTTCATTTTGCTCATGTCGGTGCGTTGCTCATGGCCTTCGTGGATGCGTGGAGGCGTATTTTCAGCTACAGGAATGGCTGCCTTACACAAGAAAGAGACGATCTCCCGGTTGACTTCTATGGTCATTTCCCGGAAAAGCCCAAAGGCCTCCACCTTGTAGATGACCAGGGGATCCTTTTGCTCATAGACCGCACTTTGCACGGATTGTTTCAAATCGTCCATGGCGCGAAGATGTTCTTTCCACGCCTCGTCCACAAAAGCCAGGGTCGCACTCTTTTCCAGCGCGCCGATAAGCTGCTTGCCTTCCGAGGTGATCAGTTTTTTCAGATTGGCCAGGACGTTGAGCCCTTTGATCCCGTCAGTAAACGGGATAGAGATGTTCTCAATGCGATCGCCCTGCTCCTTATTAATCTGCTGGATCACGGGGAAGGTCTTCTTGATCAGTTCCTCGCATTTACGATCATAGCTTTCCCGGGCTTCCTGATACAGCCGGTCAGTCAAAGGATTTTCGTCCATGGATTCCAGATCTGCAGCCGTAAGGGAAGTGTCTACGCCCAGGTACCGCAAGGCTTCCAGCTTGAAGCCTTCGTAATCTTCGGTATTTTTGTGCGCCGTAACAATGGTCGAGGCTACGTCGTAGAAGGCGTTATCAATGTCCAGGGCAAGCCTTTCTCCGAATAAGGCGTGGCGGCGTCGGTCGTAGACTACGGTCCGTTGCTTGTTCATGACATCATCATAATCCAAGAGCCTTTTACGGATGCCGAAATTATTTTCTTCGACTTTCTTTTGAGCACGTTCAATGGATTTGGAGATCATGCTGTGCTGGATCACCTCACCCTCTTTGTATCCCATGCGGTCCATCAAACCGGCAATCCTCTCGGAACCAAACATGCGCATCAGGTCATCTTCCAGGGATGCATAAAACTGAGAAGAACCCGGATCTCCCTGCCGACCTGCCCGGCCACGCAACTGACGGTCGACCCGGCGGCTGTCATGGCGCTCGGTGCCAATAATGGCGAGGCCCCCGGCTTCTTTCACGCCCGGCCCCAGTTTGATATCCGTTCCACGCCCGGCCATGTTGGTGGCGATGGTGATATTGCCCGGCAGACCCGCCTCGGCAATGATCTGAGCCTCCCGTTGGTGCTGTTTGGCATTCAGGACGTTATGCGGTATTTTCTCGAAGGTGAGCATCTTGCTCAACAGTTCGGAAACCTCCACAGAGGTCGTACCCACCAGTACCGGACGTTTTTCCTCCCGGAGTTGCTTAATCGAGTCGATGACCGCGCGGTATTTGTCCCGTTTGGTCTTATAGACCAGATCTTCATAGTCCTTGCGGATGACCGGAAGGTTGGTGGGGATTTCCACCACGTCCAGCTTGTAAATCTGCCAGAATTCACCGGCTTCCGTGGATGCTGTACCGGTCATACCGGCCAGCTTATGATACATGCGGAAATAGTTCTGCAAAGTGATTGTGGCAAAGGTCTGCGTGGCCGCTTCCACTTTCACGTTTTCCTTTGCCTCAATGGCCTGGTGTAAGCCGTCGGAATAGCGCCGGCCTTCCAGGATACGTCCGGTTTGCTCGTCTACGATCTTTACTTTTCCGTCAAGCACTACGTATTCCACGTCTTTTTCAAACAGCGTATAGGCCTTAAGCAATTGCTGCATGGAATGAATGCGCTCGCTCTTGATGGAAAAATCCTTGAGCATGTCATCCTTCTTCTTCATTTTTTCCTCGGGGGAGAGGTCGGAATTCTCGACTTCGGCAATTTCAGAGCCGATATCCGGCATAATGAAGAAATGCGGATCTTCTCCACTGGAAGTGATCAGTGAGATACCTTTGTCAGTCAGGTCCACCGTATTGTTTTTCTCATCGATCACAAAGTATAGTTCATCGACAACGGTGGGCATTTCCCTTTCCTGGTCGGCCAGATAATGATTTTCGGCTTTCTGCATGAGTACTTTCATGCCGGGTTCGCTCAAAAATTTAATCAATGCATGATTTTTGGGAAGTCCCCGGTAAGCCCGGTACAGGAATAACCCTCCGGTTTTGGGATCATCCTGTCCTTCTTTGATCAATCTTTTGGCTTCTTGCAAGCTTTGGCTCACCACCTTTTTCTGCGCTTCCACCAGGCGTTGTATCCGCGGCTTGAGCACTTCGAATTCTTGTTCGTCTCCCCGGGGTACCGGACCCGAAATGATCAATGGGGTTCGGGCGTCATCCACCAACACACTATCTACCTCATCGACCATGGCAAAATGGTGCTTGCGCTGCACCATTTCATCGGGAGAATGCACCATGTTGTCCCTCAGGTAGTCAAAGCCAAATTCGTTGTTGGTACCATAGGTGATATCGGCCAGATAGGCCTCCCGGCGCTGCTGGGAGTGTGGTTCGTGTTTGTCTATGCAGTCAGTGGTCAGTCCGAGGAATTCAAACAGGGGACTGTTCCACTCCTGGTCACGGCGGGCCAGGTAATCATTGACGGTCACCAGATGTACACCCTCCCCGGCCAGGCCGTTGAGATAAGAGGGCAGGGTGGATACCAGCGTCTTTCCTTCCCCGGTCGCCATTTCCGCAATCTTTCCCTGGTGCAACACAATACCCCCCACCAACTGCACATCGTAATGCATCATATTCCAGGTGATCTCCGTGCCCGCAGCGGTCCAGGAATTTTTATAGATGACCTCGTCATTCTCTATGCGGATATAATCTTTGGTGACGGCCAGCCGGCGGTCCAGCTCCGTGGCTGTTGCCCGAAGTTCGCTGTGTGTCATGAACCGCCTTGCCGTTTCCTTCATGACGGCGAACGCCTCAGGCAGAATCTGATTGAGGGCTTCCTCCAACTGCTCATCTTTTTTCTTCTTGAGCTTGTCTATCTCTTCGTAGATTTTGTCTTTTTGGAAAATGTCGGTCAGAGCCGGGTCTTCGGCTTCTGCCTCCCGGGCGTCGATTTCGGCCTGGATGTCGGAGAGATGCTCCCGGATAAAATTTCTGAATACATCGGATTTCTGTCGCAGCGTGTCGTTGTCCACGTCCTGCAGCTTTTCAAATTCCGCATTAATTTTATCCACTAGCGGCAGAATCTGCTTGACGTCTTTTTCTGACTTGCGACCACCGATTATTTTTGATAGGAATCCCAGCATAATGTGCTATAAAATAAAAAAAAAGTTCATAATGCGCGGCATGCTCCGCATACTTTGCTTTCCGACAAATATTGTGCTGACCGGCATCTGTGCCATAGTGGCAGTTTAGCCGTGTACAAAGTTAGCCAATTTTCATGGAAGCGCAGGAAACGAAAATGTTAAAACCGTTCATGGTTTTCGGCGCTCCCCACTGGCATAATAGGGCTTGTTCGTTCACTGATGACTGACTATCTTTAACGGATATAATATTTTTTCAACCAGAAGACCAAACATATGGAAAAAAGAAAAATCAGGATGGGCATGGTAGGTGGCGGCCCCGATGCGTTCATCGGCGCGGTGCACCGCCTGGCGGCAGCTATGGATGGACAGATCGAATTGGTTTGCGGCGCCTTTAGCAGCCACCCCGAAAAATCCCGGGAGGCCGGCGCCGCCCTTTTTTTGGACCCCGGCAGGGTGTATCCTTCCTATAGGGAAATGATAGAGGCCGAGAGGCAGTTGCCTGAGAACGTCCGCATGGATTTTGTGAGCATTGTGACGCCCAATCATTTGCATTTTGAACCTGCCCGGCTTGCCCTGGAAAACGGCTTTCATGTCGTGCTGGATAAGCCCATGACCTTTGATCTGAAGGAGGCAGTCCAGCTGAAAGAACTGGTGGACCGCACCGGTTTGTATTTTTGTTTGACTCATACCTATACCGGTTACCCGATGGTCAAACAGGCCAAAGCGATGATCGCCGCCGGTACGCTGGGGGCGGTCCGGAAAATCTATGTCGAATACCCCCAAGGCTGGCTCAGCACTCCTTTGGAAAAAGAAGGAAATAAGCAGGCGTCCTGGCGGACTGATCCCGCGCGCAGCGGAATCGCCGGTGCCATGGGAGATATTGGCACCCATGCCGCCAACCTGGCCGAGTATGTCAGCGGCCTGCAAATCACTGAACTGTGTGCCGATATCTTGACGGTTGTTCCCGGAAGAGCCCTGGACGATGACGGGGCCGTGCTGTTGCACTTTGAGCAAGGCGCCAGCGGGGTGCTGATGGCGACGCAGGTGGCCACCGGGGAGGAAAACTGCATCAAGATCCGGGTATATGGCGAGAAGGCCGGTCTGGAATGGAAGCAGGATGAAGCCAACAGCCTTTGGATAAAATGGCCCGATAAACCTGCCCAGCTGTTGCGTACCGGAGGACCGGGCCTTTTACCGGTGGCAGCCCATAACACCAGAACGCCGGCGGGACATCCCGAAGGATATCTGGAGGCATTTGCCAACCTGTACCGCAATTTTGCACGCTGTGTGCAGAGTAAGATTGAAGGAACCGTTCCCGACCCTGCTTGGCTAGACTTCCCCGGAGCCGAGGATGGTGTGCGCGGCATGCTCTTCATTGAAAAAGTGATCGCATCGGGAAAGAGCGACCAGAAATGGCTCCCCATGACGCTGAAATAGCGTCCCGCAAATGCGACGGCTGTGCTGTTGCCGTCGCCATTACTAACTGGATAAAAAGATGACCAAACATGAAAACGATTAAAGGGCCTGCCATTTTTTTGGCCCAGTTCATGGGGGATGAAGCCCCCTTCAATAACCTGGAAAATATTTGTAAGTGGGCGGCCTCCCTGGGCTATAAAGGCGTGCAGATCCCTACCTGGGATAGCCGTTGTATTGATTTGAAAAAGGCTGCGGAAAGCAAGACTTATGCGGAGGAAATTCAGGGAATCGTCCGGGATGCCGGACTGGAAATTACCGAGTTGAGCACTCATCTGCAAGGGCAACTCGTGGCGGTGCATCCGGCCTATAATGATTTGTTTGACGGATTTGCGCCCGAGAGCCTTCACGGCCGTCCTCAAGAGCGGACCGCGTGGGCGGTAGACCAGTTAAAATATGCCGCCCGGGCAAGCCGCCATTTGGGACTTACCGCACATGCCACCTTCAGCGGTGCACTTTTATGGCCGACGGTATATCCCTGGCCTCAACGGCCTGCAGGCCTGGTAGAAACCGGGTTTAAAGAGTTGGCCAAGCGTTGGCTTCCGATCCTGCAGGAATTTGACGCGTGCGGCGTGGACGTGTGTTATGAAATTCATCCGGGTGAAGACTTGCATGACGGAGCAACCTACGAACGGTTTCTGGCCGAGACGGGTAACCATCCCCGTGCCTGCCTGCTGTATGATCCCAGTCATTTTGTGCTGCAGTGCCTGGATTATTTGGCCTATATCGATATCTATCATGAAAAAATCAAGGCCTTTCATGTCAAGGATGCCGAATTTAATCCCACCGGGCGCAGCGGCGTGTACGGCGGCTATCAGTCCTGGATTGACCGTCCGGGTCGTTTTCGTTCCCTGGGCGACGGGCAGGTAGATTTCCGGAGTATCTTTACCAAATTGAGCCGATATGATTTTGACAGCTGGGCCGTACTGGAATGGGAATGTTGCATTAAAAATGCAGAAGACGGGGCCCGGGAAGGGGTAGACTTTATTAACCGCCACATCATCCGCGTGACGGACAAGGCTTTTGATGATTTCGCGGGCAGCGGTACCGATGAAGCCTTTAATCGCAAATTCCTGGGTATTGGCTGACGGTGATGAAGCTCCCGGTAAAGAAAATTATGATGTAGATTTGTGCGCCGGCTGAAGCCGGACCCCTTTGGTCATTCCTGCTCTCAGGAATCTCGTTCCGGTATGGCTATGCCGGAGTGAGGTCTACGAGGTATCTCAATCTTTAATTTAGATCATCAAAACTGCATGAAACACGTATCTTTTGTCCACGGGTTGCTTACGGCCGGCCTCTGTGCAGGCTTATGCGCAAATGCCACGGCTCAGGGAAGCTGGAAAACACTTTTTAATGGTCAGAACTTAGATGGCTGGCACAGCTACCTGCAGGATAAACCGGGCACGGCCTGGAAAATAGACCAGGGAGCCATTATGCTGGACCCCGGCCCGGGGAGAACCGCTGGGGACCTGGTGACTCAGGACAGCTATGAAAACTTCGATCTGGAATTTGAATGGAAGATCTCTGAAGAAGGGAACAGCGGAGTGATTTTTGACATCCACGAAGATCCGCGCTTTAAACAGTCCTATCTGACGGGTCCTGAATTTCAGGTATTAGACAATGAAAAAGCGGAAGACAACAAACAAGCGAACCATCTGGCCGGGTCTCTGTATGATTTGATTGCTGCTGATCCCAAAGCGGTGCATCCGGTAGGCCAATGGAATAAGTCCCGCATCCGGCAGGATCATGGTCACCTTACGTTCTGGATGAACGGGCAACAAGTGGTAGACACGCAGTTATGGGGCGATGCATGGAAGAAATTGGTAGCGAAAAGCAAGTTTGCGGACTGGAAGGAATTCGGCCAGTATCATAAAGGCCGAATCGCTTTACAGGACCATGGCCACAAGGTCTGGTACCGCAACATCCGGATACGCACGCTGTAACCTCGGCTACATTTCCACGGTGATCACTTCTTCGCCGGCCCCAAGCTCTTTGAGGGATGCCTGGATCGCCTGCACCATGGGATCTGGACCACAAATGTAGAAGTGCTGATTGAAGTCCCGGATGTGGTCGCGCAGGTAAGAAGTATCGATCATGCGGTTGTCGTAACCCGCCACTTTTTCTTCAGTAAGGGTATTGATGAAGTGATCCCCGAGGATGCTTTGGAACTCCTCTTTCAGGATGATGTCTTTTTCTGTCTTATTGGAAAAAAGCAGGGTGTTGCCCTGGGCCTCACCGTCCTGGGCCAGTTGGCGAAAAATGGCGATGAATGGAGTGACGCCTGCGCCGCCGGCAATGAACGTGCCTTTGCCTTTATATTGAATTGCGCCCCATACATCGTGCAGGATGAGTTCATCGCCGGCGGCCAGTTGGCCGAGTTGGTGGGTGACCCCATCGTGATCGTTGTATATCTTGATGGTAAACTCCAAATGGTCCCAGCTGTTGAGTGCTGTAAAAGTAAACGGGCGACGCTCTTCTCTCCAACGGTCGCGGTTAATGGCCACTTCGGTAGCCTGTCCCGGAATGAATGAATACCCTTCGGGTTTTTCTACTTTAAACCGCCGAACATCATGGGTGACGGGTTCGGTAGAGAGGATTTTGACAATGTGTGTTTCCATCTGCTGCAGGTTGTTTTTGCCGAAAGTTAGCCAGAAAAGCGGGAATGGCAAAATGCAGCCAGCCGGCGGGAAAAGGTTAGCGGAGATGTATTACCTTTGCGCTCTAAATTAAAATAAACGCAGCAAGTGAATCCATCGAAAGTTTCCATGACGGCCCAGGGGCTGAAAGTACCGGATCAACCGATCATCCCTTTTATCGAAGGAGATGGAATTGGTCCGGATGTATGGCGTGCAAGCCGGCGTGTGCTGGATGCTGCAGTAGAAAAGGCGTATAAAGGCAAACGTGTGATTCACTGGAAAGAGGTGCTTGCCGGAGAAAAAGCGTTTAACCAGACCGGCGAATGGTTGCCCAAGGAAACCTTCGAGGCGTTCCGCGAATATCTGGTCGCCATCAAGGGACCCTTGACTACACCGGTAGGCGGAGGCATCCGCTCTCTTAATGTAGCCCTTCGCCAGGAACTGGATCTGTATGCCTGTGTCCGCCCGGTGCGCTGGTATCATGGCGCGCCCTCTCCGTTGAAACACCCGGAGCGGGTGGGTATGGTTATTTTCCGGGAAAATACCGAAGATATTTATGCGGGAATCGAATATCGCTTTGACACGCCTGAAGCGGCCAAATTGTTGCATTTTTTGACCGACGAACTCAAGGTGACGCAGATCCGTTTCCCGGAAACGTCTTCGCTGGGGATCAAGCCGGTATCCAAGGAAGGATCGGAGCGGCTCATCCGCGCGGCAATCCGCTATGCCATAGCACATGGACTGCCTTCGGTTACGTTGGTGCACAAAGGCAATATCATGAAATTTACTGAAGGGGCCTTCCGGAGTTGGGGCTATGAGATGGCCCGGCGTGAGTTCGATGATTACGTATATACCTGGATGCAGTGGGAACAGACCAAACAGGCATCGGGCGAAGAGGCAGCTAATGAAGAGTTGAACGTGGCCTTAGCCCATAAAAAGATACTGATCAAAGACGCCATCGCGGACAATTTCCTTCAGCAAATTTTGCTGGCGCCCCAGGATTATTCGGTCATTGCCACGCTAAATCTTAACGGAGATTATATTTCAGACGCTTTAGCGGCTGCGGTAGGAGGCATTGGCATTGCACCCGGTGCGAACATTAACTATACGACGGGTTATGCCGTGTTTGAAGCCACTCATGGTACGGCCCCGCGCTTTGCCGGTACCGACAGCATGAATCCTTCGTCGCTGATCCTCAGTGGGGTAATGATGCTGGAATACATGGGATGGAAAGAAGCCGCTCAATTGATCGTCCGGGGACTGAGCACCACGATTATGCGCAAGACCATGACCATTGACTTTTATCAGCAGACCGAGGGTGCCCGTCTGGTCAAGTGCAGCGAATTTGCCGAGGAAATCGTAAAACATATGACCCCCTTCCCGCTTACGGAAGAATAGCTTCACCATGAAAAATACTAATCAACCTTTTAGAGCATGAGCAAAATACAAGTAGCCAACCCTGTAGTAGAAATTGACGGAGATGAAATGACCCGTGTGATCTGGAAAATGATCAAGGATCATCTGATTCTGCCTTATCTTGACCTCAACATCCGGTATTTTGATTTGGGTATCCAGCACCGGGATGCGACCGATGACCAGGTCACTATCGATGCGGCCAAAGCCATCCGGGAATGTGGTGTAGGCATTAAATGTGCCACAATCACGCCGGATGAAGCGCGGGTGAAGGAGTTTAATTTGAAACAGATGTGGAAATCTCCCAACGGGACAATCCGTAATATTTTGGATGGTACCGTATTCCGGGAACCTATTGTGATTGAGAATATTCCGAGGCTCGTGCCTAACTGGACAGCGCCGATTTGTATTGGCCGTCATGCCTTTGGAGACCAATATCGGGCGACGGACTTCGTGGTGAAAGGCAAAGGGAAACTGACGCTGACTTTCACTCCGGAGGATGGAGGAGAAGCTCAGCAATTTGAGGTATATGATTTTTCAGGGGATGGCGTGGCCATGGCCATGTATAATACCGAGGCCTCCATCCGGGGATTTGCCCATGCTTGCTTTAATATGGCGCTGCAGAAGAAGTGGCCACTTTATTTCAGTACCAAGAATACCATTCTGAAAAAGTACGACGGCTTCTTCAAGGATATTTTTCAGGAAATTTACGACCAGGAGTTCAAGGCGAGGTTTGAAAAAGAGGGCCTTACCTATGAACATCGGCTGATTGATGATATGGTGGCCAGTGCGTTGAAATGGCATGGCAACTTCGTATGGGCCTGCAAGAACTATGACGGAGACGTACAGAGCGATACCGTAGCCCAGGGTTTTGGATCTCTGGGTCTGATGACCTCCACTTTGGTGACTCCCGATGGCAAAACCATGGAAGCCGAAGCGGCTCACGGTACAGTAACGCGCCATTTCCGGTTGCACGAACAAGGTAAACCCACCAGTACCAATCCCATCGCCTCGATTTATGCCTGGACGCGCGGTCTGGCCTTCCGGGGCAAACTGGATAATAACCAAGAATTGATCCGGTTTTGCGAAACCCTGGAAAAGGTTTGTGTCCAAACCGTGGAGAGTGGTAAAATGACCAAGGACCTGGCCGTGTGCATTCATGGCAACCAGGTAGAACACGGACGCGACTTCCTGTATACCGAAGAGTTCCTCCAGGCACTCGATGAGGGTCTTAAGCAGCGGTATAGCGCATAGGGACGTAAGGATTAAAGAGGGGATGCCTTACGGTCAGAGCAACCAGGGCGGGCAACACCAGCATCCACCCGATCGCAGCGACGAGGCATCCGGTACCCAGATAAAGGACCATGGCTGTGAGCAGCAGATAGAGGGGATACCCCAGAAACAGCAGTCCGAAAAGTACCGAATCATAGTACACGGTCCCTGCGGTTTGTTTCTGCGTGAATTTCTTCAACGGATAATATAACGGTGCATGCAGCAACCAGCCCAAGAGGGCGGGAAGGGTGGTGAGCCGTGATATCCAAGGGGAACGGCTGTGCTTTTTTTCGGTCGTCCCCATATCCTCCATCCACTTTTGAAAATTCCGGAGCGGTTCTTCACCCGGAGGCACCTCCACGATATGCCGCTCCAGCTGCCTGTGCAACAAGCGTTTCACCAGCAGTACATCTCTGGGGGAATCTACCTGGAACCCCTCCATCGGTAAGGGCGTGCCCGCCGCCAGCAGTACCTTTTTACCCAGTCCTTTAAAATCCTGATAGGTGATGCCCAAAGGAACCACCCGGAGTTTTCCTTCCGTATGCTGCCATCCCTGGAGCGCCAGCCGGGCTGCTCCTTTGCCCAGTGGCCGTAATTTCCATTCGTTTTCGCAGTCGCCTTCCGCAAAAATCAATACATTTTTTCCTTCATCGAACCGGCGTAAGCAATCCTGGAAGGAGTTTTCGTTGTGATGCAACCGCTGCTTTCCTTCCTGAATTCGGAAGATCGGAATACAAAACAGGGCGCGTAGTGCTCGGTTTGACCAACGGTATTGAAAGACGTCTCCGCGGACCAGGGTATATGTTTGCGCCCGGCATCGGGAAGCCACCACCACCGCGTCCAGAAAAGCATTGGGATGATTGGCCACAATGAGCAGGGGACCACCCTTCTTTTGAAGTATGTCCTTTCCGCCGACTTGAATATGCCGGCAGAACAGCCGCAGAGCTAGCCGGGCTAATATTTTAAGAAAACAATACAAAAGCGGATAGGGTAGGGTTATTCAGGTGTGTCCCCGGTTTCATCCCCCGGGTCTTGGGGTGGGTCTTCATCCGGCTTGTTTTCCTCCGGTTGGTCGTCATGCGGCGGCTGCAGGAGCAGTTCGCCGTTCTCAGACACCGCGAGGGATCCGTTCTCTTCGTCGGTGCCTTCTTCTGCCGGTCCCTGCTGTGGCTGCTGCGCTTGCAGAAATGTGGGATGCGCTAACTCTTCCTGCAATACCTCCTTGATCCGGGGCAAATCATCGGGATGATTCAGCCCGAAATAATCCATAAAGGACCGGGATGTACTATAGAGCAACGGCTTTCCCGGCGCATCTTCCTTGCGGCCGGAGATGATGATCAGTTCTTTTTCGAGAAGCTTTTGCAGGCTGTAATCGGAATTGACCCCCCGAATGGCTTCAATGTCGCCCTTGGTGATGGGTTGCTTGTAGGCGATGATTGCCAAAGTCTCCAGGGCCGCGGTAGAGAGTTTTTTGAGATATTTGTCTCCGTTGAGCTGGGCGACGGTAGGGTAATAATCGCGTTTGGTCAGAAACTGGAATCCTCCCCCGCTTTCTTTTATTTCGAATGCATAAAATCCGGAGCTGTATTTTTCCGAGATCGCTTCAATGGCCGACTCTACCTGGTCGATTGTCGCCAGGTCTTCCAGAAATCCCTGGGAGTTGTTGAGCAGCTCCAGGATTTCGGAGGCGGGTAACGGGTGATCCGAAGCAAAAATAAGGGCCTCCACATGAGGAATAATCTGGGCTATTTCCATAATCGGACGGTTAAGATGTTTTCTGCAGCACAGAAAGGAATGGTCTCAAAGATAAGACAAATGCGCATGGGCATGACCTGTTCGACAGAGATGCGCTCGAAGATGTGTATTATTTGTGGGAAACTGTTTTGCTCGTAAGATCGCTTAGCCTTCCAGAGCAGCTGCTCCGCTGACGATCTCGGTCAGCTCGGTGGTAATGGCGGCCTGGCGGGCGCGGTTGTATGTGATCCGGTAAGTACGGAGCAATTCGTCGGCATTTTCAGTAGCCTTGTCCATGGAAGTCATCCGTGCACCGTGTTCAGAGGCGCGGGCATCCAGCAGGGCTTTGTAAAACTGCGTATTGAGGATCTTCGGCATCAATTCACGGATCAGCACTTCCTGATCGGGCTCAAAAATGAAATCGGCCCGGCGTGTATCGGATTTATCGGTTCCTGTCGGCGTTATGTGTGAGGTGGATGCCTTGGGAATGGGCAGGAAACGTTCCACCTGGAATTCCTGAACTACTGCGTTACGGAACTGGCTGTAGATAATCTCCACCACATCATACTGCTTTTGTTCAAACGCCTGCATGACTGAGGCAGAGGCACGTTGTACGTCGTCAAACGAAAGATCGAGCAGCAGATCCCGGTAACGGTCGTCCACCTTGAAACGATGTCGGACAAAATGATCATAGCCTTTCTTACCGACTGGCATGATGGTGACATTCCCTTTACCGAAAGCCGAGGCATACTTTTCTTGAATGGTTTGTTTGGCCAGTTTGATCAGATTAGCATTGTAGGCGCCACAGAGTCCCCGGTCGGAAGTGATCACGATGATCAGGATCTTTTCCGCAGGACGCTGGTCGGCCAGCGACATGCCCACCTCTCCATCGCTGTTGCTGACGATGTGATAGAGCATTTCCTGTAATTTGATGGCATAAGGCCGCATTTGCACAATCGCATCGGTCGCACGCCGCAGTTTGGCCGCACTTACCATTTTCATGGCTTTGGTGATTTGCTGGATGGACTGCACCGATTTGATCCGGTTACGAACTTCTTTCAGCTGGCCTGGCATCGGAGATAAGGGTTAAATAGCTAATTATTAACTCGTTATAAACTTCTGCTGTCCGGGACGTGGCCCGGGCGCAAGAAGGATCGAAATCCGGGGGCAAAGGTACATAAAGGGATGGATTTTTCCCGACTGTCGGCAAAAAATCCAAGCTTTAAATTTATCCGGGCTTTCCCAGTTTGCCGGGATGAGGAATCTGAGAAGCGGAGAAGTAAAATAATCCTGTATCTTTCTTATCTTGAGCGGCTTATCTTGGTTCGCTTTAAAATTGCACCTATGCGTTATTTACTTCTAGGAATCGTTCTTTGGATGACCTGTGCAGGGTGTCATCCCGCTTCGACCACCGACAAAGCGGGTTGGCAGCCCCTGTTTAACGGCACGGACCTCACCGGTTGGCACCAGCTGGGCGGGAAGGCCCGTTATGAGGTCGCTGACAGCCAGATCGTAGGGACAACGGTGCCCGGTACGGCCAATTCTTTTCTGGTCACCGATCACTCATATGCAGATTTCGTGTTGGAGCTTGATTTTAAAGTGGATAGTACGATGAACTCCGGAATCCAGATCCGCAGTGAAAGCACCCCTGACTACCAGCAGGGACGCGTACATGGCTACCAGGTAGAGATTGATCCTTCCAGCCGGGCATGGAGCGGCGGGATATATGATGAAGCGCGCCGGGGTTGGTTATATCCCCTGACTTACAATCCTTCCGCACAACATGCCTTTAAGCAGGGTGCCTGGAACCACTACCGGGTAGAGTGTATCGGAAACTCGATCCGTACTTGGGTCAATGGTGTGGCGGCGGCCAGTTTGGTGGACAGCATGACCCGGAGCGGTTTCATTGCGCTGCAGGTCCACGCCATTTCCCCGGATCAGTCGCCCGGGACGCAGATCCGCTGGCGGAACATCCGGATCAAGACCAGGGATATTCATCCGAGCCCCTATGACGAAACTTTTGTGGTCAACTTCATCCCCAATAACCTGTCTGCCCAGGAACAGCACCAGGGCATTACCCTGCTGTGGGATGGAAAGACTACCAAGGGATGGAGGGGTATTTACAAGCAGGAATTTCCCTCCCAAGGATGGTCCATAGACACGGGCGTGCTGACCATCCATGCCTCCAACGGGCAGGAAGAAGGGCTTGGAGGGGACCTGGTCACGGACCAGGAATATGCCGCATTTGCCTTGCAGTTCTCTTTCAGGTTGACTGAAGGCGCCAATAGCGGAGTGAAATATTTTGTCAAAGAAACCTATGATTCCAAGGGCAAATCCGGTATCGGGCTCGAATACCAGGTGCTCGATGACGCGCACCATCCTGATGCCAAACTTGGTCGCAACGGGGATCGCACTTTATCCTCGCTCTATGATCTTATTCCACGGGAAAATATCCCCCAGGCCTTTCGCCCGATTGGCGCCTGGAACCATGGGAGGATCGTGGTCTATCCCGATGGCCATGTAGCCCATTGGTTAAACGGATATAAAATGCTGAGTTATGAAAAAGGCTCGCCTGAATTTCTGGCGCTGGTGGCGATCAGCAAATACAAAAACTGGAAAGACTTTGGTTTATGGAAGGAAGGGCACATTCTCTTGCAAGATCATGGCAATGAGGTCTCCTACCGCGATCTGAAGTTGAAGATTTTACACTAGGCTAAAAATCCATCATATGGACGTAGAGATCCTCAGGGATTACGCCCTTTCATTAGGCGAGGTGGAGGAGGGATTTCCTTTTGGTCCAACTGCCCTGGTATTCAAAGCAAATGGCAAGATGTTTTTGCTGATCAGCCTGGAGAGTAATCCGTTGAGCATGAACGTCAAATGTGACCCTGAAAAAGCGCTCCAGTGGAGGGAGGCCTATGCCAGTGTGACGCCTGGATATCACATGAACAAAAAGCATTGGAATACGGTAGTCCTCGATGGCTCCCTCCGCATGGCGGAAGTCCGGGAAATGATTCAGGATTCCTACAATTTAGTCACCAAAAAGAAGGGACGGTAAGCCGGGCTTACCCGACCTGCGGTACCCATCCGGATTGATATTGGCGCTTCCATAGGGCAGCCGCTTCCTCATCGTGATTAATTTTTCCTCCGCGGGCGGGATCCAGGTGCAGGGTCCGGCCTACTCGTTGTGCGATATTGCCCAGATGACATAGCAGCACCGATTTATGTCCTTCGGTGATCGGGGAATTCAGCGAAGCCTCCCCCCGGATCGCGGACACAAAATTTCCAAAATGATAGGCGTCTAACTGCACCCCCGGCCCGAGGGGATTAACCGTGTCGGTTTGGGCTTGGGGCTTGCTTTGGTGCAGCAGTTTTTTATCCGGGTCGAATATCTTGTAATCGTCCCCTCCCAGGTTGACCAGCGTGCCTTTGTCTCCGTACAGGATGAAGCCACGGCTGGCCCCCTCCACGGGGTAATCATTGCAGCTTCTGCCTTCCCAGCTGATGGCCTGGTCTTTTCCAAACTCATATCCAATGACTTGAGTGTCGGTTGTCTGCCAGTCATCCTGAAATGCATAACGGCCGCCTGAAGATACGACCTGGGTAGGATATTCCGCCTGCATCGCCCAACGCATGCAGTCAATTTCGTGGGTGCCGTTATTGCAGGCTTCTCCCGTGCCCCAGTTCCAGAACCAGTGCCAATTGTAATGTACCAGGTTGTCGCGATAGTCTCTGCGGGGCGCGGGTCCTTGCCACAGTTCCCAATCCAGGTTGGCTGGCGCGGGAACGGTCTTGCCATGGCCGATGCTTTCCCGTTGGTTCGCATACCAGCCTTTGCCAAAATAGACCCTACCGATGACGCCTTCGTGGAGCATCTGCATGGCCTCCGTGATTTGCGGCCAGGAGCGACGCTGGTTACCCATTTGTACCAAACGTTTGTAATGGCTGGCCGCCTGGATCAGCAACTCGCCTTCCTCGGGATTATGCCCGCACGGCTTTTCCACATAGACGTGTTTGCCGGCTGCGCACGCCATGATGGCTGCGGGCGTGTGCCAGTGGTCCGGCGTGGCAATTGTCACAGCATCCAGGGATTGGTCTTCAAGGATGGTCCTGAAGTCGCGGACAGCTTTAGGCGCTTTTCCTTTAAGTTTGGTCACCAGATTGACTCCCTTGGCCAAGGCTTTTGTTTCCACATCACAGATATAAGCGATCTCCACATTAGGGAGGCTGGAAAGGGCCTGGATGTGCGCCAATCCCCTGCTGTTCGTGCCTATAACGGCGACAATCACCCGTTCGTTGGGCGACGCAGATAAAAATGAAGGGAGTGCCATAGCGCCGAATCCGGCCACTGAAGTGTTTCGGATAAAAGTTCTACGTTTCATAAGTGTTTAACGATTTGAGTTCTGAAAATACATGATCCTCAGCGGTTATACAAATATCAGGGAGTCCTTGTCTAAGATCGGGCAGGACGGAGACTAATGGGCTGCCCTGGATAATGCACCGGTGTCGGCCGGTCTGAAAGTCCAGGGCAGCAGGAGTTGGGCCGCTGCAATCTCGGGCAAATGGTTTGCCTTCGGAGCCGTGCGCTCCGTTCCGCCTAGGGGGTGTATTTCTTGAAGATGGAGCTGGCGGTATGCCCCCCGAAACCGAAGGTGTTATTCAGGGCATAGTGCACCGGGGTCTTCACAGACGGCCCCAGCACGATCTGAAGGCTTTCAGGAATCTGCTCGTCCAAAGTCTCCGTGTTGATTGTGCCGGGAATCACGTCCCGTTCTACTGCCAGGGTGCAGATGATGCTTTCCAGCGCACCGGCTCCCCCCAGCAAGTGGCCGGTCATGGATTTGGTGGCACTGATGAGGACAGGATGGTCCCCGAAAACCTTTTTGATTCCGGTGAGCTCACCGATGTCGCCCTGAGGTGTGGAAGTGGCGTGGGCATTGACATAGGTGATATCGGCGGCCTGAATCCCTGCGTCCGCCAATGCTTTGGAAATGCCTAAAGAAGCGCCCAGTCCGTCGGGCGGCGTGCCCGTCAGGTGATAAGCATCTGCGGCCATGCCTCCGCCCACCAGTTCGGCATGAATATGGGCCCCCCGTTGCAAGGCATGCTCCAATTCTTCGAGTATCAGGGCTCCGGCTCCCTCTCCCACGACGAATCCATCCCGCGTGACATCAAATGGCCGGGAGGCCGTTTCAGGACTATCGTTTCGTTTGCTGAGAGCCTGGGAGGCATTGAACCCTCCGATACTGGCCGATGTAATGGCGGCCTCAGAGCCCCCGGCGATCATGATCTGCGCTTTGCCCAGACGGATCGTATCCAAGGCATTGATCAAGGCAGTATTGGATGAAGCACAGGCAGATACGGTACAGTAGTTCGGGCCATGAAGCTTGTGCCGGATGGAAATAGCTCCTGCGGCGATATCGGCTATCATTTTCGGGATGAAGTACGGATTAAACCGCGGTGTCCCGTCGCCGGAATAGAATTCTCTGAGTTGTTCCTGGAATGTGCCTATCCCCCCGTTACCTGAGGCCCAGATCACCCCTACCTCGTAGCGGTCCACTTCGTCCATCTGGGTGAAATCCAATCCGGCATCTTTGATCGCCTGATCAGAGGCAGCCAGCGCATACTGGGTGAACAGGTCATATTTTTTTAATTCTTTCCGATCAATATATTCTTCGGCCTGAAAGTCTTTCACCTCGCAGGCGAACCGTGTTTTGAATTTGGATGCATCGAATTTGGTGATTGGTCCGGCACCACTCTTCCCGGCTACGATATTTTTCCAAAAGTCTTCTGTATTGTTGCCCAGGGGGGTAATGGCCCCAAGCCCTGTGATAACTACCCTCTTCATGAGTCTGTTTTTTGGTATAGGAAAGGAGTATTTGGCACTCCTCCCGCATAAAGCCGGTCAAGCGCTTAATGCAGGGTTTAAAACCCGCTAAAATATCAAATCAAACGGAATTAAATGCCCAACCGGCTAAAAAAAGCGGAAAATTCCTTTCCCCGCCAGCTGTAACAGCCGCTTGGGTGCGGCGATAAGGGCAGCTCAACCCTCGGAGGCAGCCAGGCGATCCGGCCGCAGGGGTGTGGCCGGTGTCTCCCGGCGCTTCGTCCAGAAGCCTTCGATCTCTTCCAGCGTCCTTCCCTTGGTCTCAGGCACCAGTTTCCACACAAATAGTGCGGAAAGTATCCCCATGATCCCATAAATCCAGTAGGCAAAACCGTGGTTGAACCGGGCAGTCAGCCAAGCATTGTCATTCATCATGGGAAAGGTGAGGGAGACGATCCAATTGGCGATCCATTGGGCCGCCACGGCAATGGACAACGCGCCCCGGATGCTGTTGGGAAAGATCTCGGACAACAGCACCCAGCATACCGGACCCCAACTCATGGCAAAAGCCGCCGTATAGATCAGCATGAGGATAAGGGCAAGCAGGCCGAGATAATGCAAGTAAAAAGCAAAGCCAAGCGCGATCATGCTCAATGCCATGCCGGCGGAGCCGATGATCATCAGGGGCTTCCGGCCAAATCGGTCCACTGTCAGAATTGCCACGATGGTAAAGGCCAGGTTAACGGCACCCACGATAATGGTAAGCAATAGCGAAGCATCGGTGGACGAACCCATATTTCGGAAAATGTTTCCCGCATAATAAAGCACCACGTTAATGCCGACAAATTGCTGGAACACCGACAGCAGGATCCCCACGAAAATGACGAAAAATCCGTAGGAGAGCCAGGGGGCATGTTTTTCCTGAAGGGTGAACCTGATCTCCTCCAAAATGCGGGGCGCCGCCTCTTCTCCGGCGAGTTTTTCCAGCACGTGCCGTGCTTTGTCTTCTTTGCCTTTGAGCGCAAGGTATCGCGGTGTTTCGGGGACGAAGAACAGCAGTACAAAAAAGACAATCGAAGGGATGGTTCCCGAAAAGAACATCCACCGCCAGCCTTCCCGGATGAGCCAGCTTTCGTCTCCCTGCCGGGCAATGAAATAGTTGACAAAGTATATGACCAGCATCCCGAATATAATGGCAAACTGGTTAAAGGATACCAGCTTACCCCGTACTTTGGCCGGAGCGATCTCGGCGATATACATCGGGGAAATCATGGAGGCAATGCCCACTCCAATACCGCCGATGATGCGGTATACCACGAAAGCATATGCATCCAGGGTCGCAAAACAGTTAAAAGCCTCAGGTTTCCAGGCACCCACTGCCGAAATGAAGAAAGCTGAAGCCGCAATGAGCAGTCCGTTTTTCCGGCCGACAGCCTTGGATACAAATCCTGCCGCGGCTCCCCCGATGATACAGCCGATCAGGGCGCTGGAAATGACAAAGCCTTTGATGGCGTTGGCGGTAACCTGCAAATCCTGAGGCTGATAAGAGACGGGGTTCCCCAGAAAGGAAATAGCCCATAGCGCCAGTGCAGCCATCAGTATGGCGCTTATCCCCAGCCCTTTGCGGGCTTTCAACAGGCGGATGATCTGACCGCAGATGACGAAAAATACGCAGCACAGTACGACGACGAGCAGCGCCCGGTATTCGGTAATCATCCTCACCGCATAGGGGTGTTGGGTAGGGTCAGTAAGCGGACTGATGTAAAACGCTACCAGTGACTTTTCCGCCCCGTTGACCACCGCGGTATCATAGCCGAACAGCAGGCCACCCAGCGCAGCAACCAGCGTCAGTAAGGTAATGTATCTGGGGTTGGCGGTTTTATAACCGGAGCTGGCAGAGCCTGCGGAGGTGTCGATAAATGCCATCAGGGATCGGTGAAGCGAAAAAAAAAGCCCGGGAGCAAAGCAGAGAGGCTCCCGGGCCGGCTTGGCTTTAGATAAACTTGTTGATCAGCAGCTCGAAGAGCTCCTGTTGTCCGCTAGTTACGGCGGGTTCTCCCGAACGGATGGCACAGTTCCTCAATTCTTCGAGAGACATTTTGCCTTCCTCGAAGATTTTGCCGTCTCCGCTGTCGAAGGACGCATAGCGCTTGGCGCGCAAATTCTGGTAAGTTCCGTCTTCCAGGATCCGGTCGGCAATGATCAAGGCGCGGGCAAAAGCGTCCATCCCGCTGATATGCGCATAAAACAAATCCTCCGGATCGGTAGAGTTTCTTCTTCTTTTTGCATCGAAGTTTACGCCGCCACCCTGCAAGCCGCCTGCCTCCAGAATGACCAGCATGGCTTCTGTCAGTTCATTGATGTTGTGAGGAAACTGGTCGGTGTCCCAACCATTCTGGTAATCCCCCCGGTTGGCATCAATGCTGCCCAACAGACCGGCATCTGCGGCCACCTGCAATTCATGGGTGAACGTGTGTGCGGCCAGGGTAGCATGATTCACTTCCACATTCAGTTTAAAATCCTC
>Ga0164242_10002686_pt1 | contig 20554 bp, 13 predicted proteins | sample OricomgcompostMG_FD_108783 | JGI IMG/M metagenome (GOLD analysis project Ga0164242, IMG submission 108783) | Miracle-Growth compost microbial communities from Emeryville, California, USA - Original compost - Miracle growth compost (MG) ... | reverse complement strand
AGTTCTCCGAGTAGGCGTACATCATCGAGAAGGTCAGCTCGTTGTGGTGGTACTGGCGGTGGATCGGGTCGTGCCCGATGTAGGCCAGCGTGTCGTGCATCCAGCCCATGTCCCACTTGAAGCCGAAGCCCAGCCCGCCCAGGTGCGTGGGCCGTGTGACGCCCGGCCAGGAGGTCGACTCCTCGGCGATCGTCACTGCTCCGGGCACGCGCTTGTAGACCGTCGCGTTCATCTCCTGCAGGAACGCGACGGCTTCCAGGTTCTCCCGCCCGCCGTAGGAGTTCGGCACCCACTCGCCGTCGCGGCGCGAGTAGTCGAGGTAGAGCATCGAGGCGACCGCGTCGACCCGCAGGCCGTCGACGTGGAACTCCTCCAGCCAGTACAGCGCGTTCGCGACGAGGAAGTTGCGGACCTCGGTGCGGCCGAAGTCGAACACGTACGTGCCCCAGTCGGGCTGCTCGCCCCGGCGCGGGTCGGGGTGCTCGTACAGCGGCGTGCCGTCGAAGCGGGCCAGGGCGAAGTCGTCCTTCGGGAAGTGCGCCGGCACCCAGTCGACCAGGACGCCGATACCCGCCGCGTGCAGGCGGTCGACCAGGTGGCGGAACTCGTCCGGGTCGCCGAAGCGGGCCGAGGGCGCGTAGTAGGACGAGACCTGGTAGCCCCACGAGCCGCCGAACGGGTGCTCGGCCACCGGCAGCAGTTCGACGTGGGTGAAGCCCGCCTCGACCACGTAGTCGACGAGCTCGGTGGCCAGCTGCCGGTAGGACAGCCCCGCACGCCACGAACCCAGATGCACCTCGTAGATCGACATCGGCGCCTTGTGCCACTGGGTCCGCGCCCGGCGCTGCACCCACGCGGTGTCGGTCCACTCGTGGGAGGAGGCGTGGACGACGGACGCGGTGTCCGGCGGCACCTCGGTGGCGAACGCCATCGGGTCGGCCTTGAGGCGCCGGTGCCCGTCGGCGCCGAGGATGTCGAACTTGTAGCGCGCGCCCGGCCCGACGCCCGGCACGAAGATCTCCCACACCCCGCTCGACCCCAGCGAGCGCATCGGCAGCGCCCGGCCGTCCCAGTAGTCGAAGTCGCCGACCACCCGCACGCCGCGCGCGCTCGGTGCCCAGACGGCGAACGAGACGCCGCTGACCTCGCCGCCGGGGGTGTCGTAGGTGCGCACGTGCGCGCCGAGCGCCGTCCAGAGCGTCTCGTGCCGGCCCTCGGCGATGAGGTGGAGATCCAGTTCACCGAGCGTCGGCAGCCAGCGGTAGGGGTCGTCGACGGTGTGGGTGCTGGCGCCGTACTGCACCTCGATGCGGTAGTCGCCGGCCGCGGCCGGCAGCGTCGCCTCGAACACCCCGCCGTCGTGGACGCGGGTCATCGGCGTGCGGGTGTCGCCGACGACCACCGTGGCCGCCGCGGCCTCCGGGCGCAGCGTGCGGACGATCGTGGTGCCGTCGCCGACCGGGTGCGCGCCGAGGATGCCGTGCGGGTCGTGGTGGGCGCCCGCGACGAGTTGGTCCAGGTCGGTCATGAGCGTGCTCCGGACACGAGTCGGGTCAGCGACGTCAGCGGGATCGCCAGCCACGCCGGCCGGTTGCGCGCCTCGTACACGGCTTCGTACACCGCCTTGTCGGCCTCGTAGGCACGCAGCAGCAGATCCTGCTCGCGCGGGTCGTGGCCCGCGGCCGCCGCGTACCCGTCGAGGAAGGCGCCGCGGTTGCGCTCGGCCCACTCGGCGGCGCGGTAGCCGAGCTGCTGGTCGAAGGCGGCCTCGATGACGCGGTGATGGCCGGCGTACTCGAACGAGCGCAGCATGCCCGCGACGTCGCGCAGCGTGGAGTCGAACTCGCGCCGCTGCTCCATCGGCGCCATCGGCTCGCCCTCGAAGTCGATGAGCACCCAGCGGGTGACGGTGCGCAGCGTCTGGCCCAGGTGCAGGTCGCCGTGGATGCGCTGCAGCGCTACGTCGCCGGACGCCGTGGGCAGCGCGTCGTAGACGGCTCGCAGGCCGGGGGCGACCTCGGCCAGCGCGGGCACGATCTCGAGTGCGGCCGCCAGGCGTTCGTGCATCGCGTCGGCGCGCGCCTGCAGGAAACCCGGCTGCGCCTGCCTGGCGCCGAACGCGGCGGCGAGGTCGGCGTGCACTGCCGCCACCGCCTCGCCCAGCCGCTCGGCCTCGCCGGCGAAGTCGCCGCCGGCCTCCTCGGCGTGCAGGTCGGCCTCGGCCATCAGGTCGCGGACGGAGGCGGTGGCCAGCCCCCAGCCGTCGGTGGCGCTGGTCATGAACTCCTGCAGGAAGGCCAGCGAGGTGGGCGCGCCGTCCAGGTCGATCTCGGCGGTGCCGAGCAGCCGGGCGACGTGCTTCGCGCCGAGCCGGCTCAGCGCGGACTGCACCTCGATGTCGGGGTTGATGCCCGGCTGCAGACGGCGGAAGAGCTTCATGATCGCGAGGTCGCCGTACACGAGCGACGTGTTCGACTGCTCGCCGCTCAGCACCAGGCTGGCCTCGTCGACGGGGATGTCAGCCGCCTCGGCCAGCCGGCGGAGCCGGACCGGCCCCACCGTGGCGTCGGCCTGCATGCCCAGCGGCCACGCGGGTGTGGCGTCCTTGTCGTGCAGCGCGTCGTACACCCACCGCAGCCCGCCGCCGGTGTCGACGGTGCCGAGCAGCACGTGCTCGAGCGCCTCGACCGCCTCGGCCCGCGCCACGAGCGGTAGCTGGTAGAGCTCCGTCTCGCCGTCGCCGTAGTCGATGTGCGCGACCCACAGCGTGACCTGCGGCGACGGCGCCAGCTCGGCCAGCCGCTCGACGGTCAGCACGTGGTCGCGGCCCTTGCCGGCGAACCAGCGCTGACCGGGCAGCCACCCGGCGACGAGCTCGCGGATGGCGTCCGGGACGGTCACAGGCCTCCCTCCTCAGCGGGTTCGGCCGGCAACGCCGCGGGCTCGGCGGTGGGGTGCGGCACCCGTGGGATGCGCAGCCAGTAGAACCCGTGCCCGGCGAGCGTGAGCAGGTACGGCAACTCGCCGACCTCCGGGAACTGCGCGCCGCCCATCAGCTCGATCGGCGACGCGCCCAGCCACGGGCGCAGGTCGAGCTCGACCGCCTGCGGGAACCGGGACAGGTTGTTGACACACAAGACGATGTCGTCGCCGAACTCGCGCACGAAGCTCAGGACGCTGGCGTTGGAGCCGCCGATGTCGTTGAACGTGCCGAGCCCGAACGCCGGGTTGGCCTTGCGGATGGCGATCATGCGCCGCGTCCAGTGCAGCAGCGAGGAGGTGTTGCGCGTCTGCGACTCGACGTTGGTGACCTGGTAGCCGTAGATGGAGTCCTGGTTGACCGGCAGGTAGAGCCGGCCCGGGTCCGACGTCGAGAAGCCGGCGTTGCGGTCCGGGGTCCACTGCATCGGCGTGCGGACGCCGTCGCGGTCACCGAGCCAGATGTTGTCGCCCATGCCGATCTCGTCGCCGTAGTAGAGGACGGGGGAGCCGGGCAGCGAGAGCAGCAGCGCGTTGAACAGTTCGATCTGGTTGGAGTCGTTCTCCAGCAGCGGGGCGAGCCGCCGGCGGATGCCGATGTTGGCCTTCATCCGTGGGTCCTTGGCGTACTCGGCCCACATGTAGTCGCGCTCCTCGTCGGTGACCATCTCCAGGGTCAGCTCGTCGTGGTTGCGCAGGAAGATGCCCCACTGGCAGTTGTCCGGGATCGGCGGCGTCTGGCTCATGATCTCCGAGATCGGGTAGCGGCTCTCCCGCCGCACCGCCATGAAGATCCGCGGCATGACCGGGAAGTGGAACGCCATGTGGCACTCGTCGCCCCCGGTGTCGGTGTCGCCGAAGTAGTCGACCACGTCGGCCGGCCACTGGTTCGCCTCGCACAGCAGGATGCGGTCGGGGTAGTCGGCGTCGACCTCCTTGCGCACCCGCTTGAGGAAGTCGTGTGTCTCGGGGAGGTTCTCGCCGTTGGTGCCGTCGCGGACGTAGAGGTAGGGCACGGCGTCGAGACGGAAGCCGTCGATGCCGAGGTCCAGCCAGAAGCGCAGTGCGTCGAGGATCGCCTCCTGCACGGCCGGGTTGTCGAAGTTCAGGTCCGGCTGGTGGCTGAAGAAGCGGTGCCAGTAGTACTGCTTGCGCACCGGGTCGAACGTCCAGTTCGACGGCTCGGTGTCGACGAAGATGATCCGCGCGTCGGGGTAGCCGGTGTCGTCGTCGCTCCAGACGTAGAAGTCGCCGTAGTCGCCGTCCGGGTCGTTGCGGCTCTTCTGGAACCACGGGTGCTGGTCGGAGGTGTGGTTCATGACGAAGTCGACGATGACGCGGATGCCCCGCTCATGTGCGGTGTCGAGGAAGTGCTTGAAGTCCTCGATCGTGCCGAACTCCGGCAGCACCGCGGTGTAGTCGCTGACGTCGTAGCCGCCGTCGCGCAGCGGTGAGGCGTAGAACGGCGGCAGCCACAGGCAGTCGACGCCGAGCCACTGCAGGTAGTCGAGCTTGTCGGTGAGGCCGCGCAGGTCACCGGAGCCGTCGCCGTTGGAGTCGGCGAACCCGCGCACCAGCACCTCGTAGAAGACCGCGCGCTTGAACCAGGCCGGGTCCTGACTGACCAGGGGCTCGACGCCCGGCGCCTCGGGGGAGGGGCCGGGGACGTCGTTGACGGCGCGGGCCACCCCGGTGGCGGACGGGCCGATGACGGATGTCGGGTGCACTGTTACTTCCTATCCTCCTTCGGCCACCACCGAAACGCCGCCGCGCGGGCGGAGACGCAGTTCTGCGCCGGCTTGCGGCGCAGAACGGACGTCAGAACGCCTTTGACAAAAGAACTAATAGTGAAGTCATGTCCGTCGACTTAGATGCGGAACACGTGCGCGGGCCGGGCGAACGGGTCCAGCCGGATGTAGTTGTGCTCGCCCCAGTGGTAGACCGTGCCGTCGAGCAGGTCCTCGACCTGCAGCCCGACGGTGGGGTCGACGCCGAGCGCGCCGAGGTCGAGATGGACGGTGCCCTCGCGCCACTCGTGCGGGTTGAGCGTGCACACCACGAGTAGCGTGTCGTCGGAGGCCGGCTCCCGCTTGCTGAACGCGATGACGTCCGGGTTGTCGACCCAGTGGAAGGTGATGTTGCGCAGCTGCTGCAGCGCGGGGTGCGCGCGACGGATCGCGTTGAGCCGGGTGATCAGCGGCGCGAGCGAGCGGCCGTCGGCCAGCGCGCCGGCGAAGTCCCGGGGTCGCAGCTGGTACTTCTCCGAGTCGAGGTACTCCTCGCTGCCCGGCCGTACCGCGAGGTGCTCATAGAGCTCGTAGCCGGAGTACACGCCCCACGACGGAGCCAGCGTGGCGGCGAGGATCGCGCGGATCGCGAACGCGCCCGGCCCGCCGTACTGCAGGTAGGAGTGCAGGATGTCCGGGGTGTTCACGAAGAAGTTGGGCCGCATGTAGTGGCCGGCGTCGGCGAGCTCGCGGACGTAGTCGGTGAGTTCGTCGCGGCTGGTGCGCCAGGTGAAGTACGTGTAGCTCTGGTGGAAGCCGATCTTGCCCAGCTCGTGCATCATGGCCGGCCGGGTGAACGCCTCGGCGAGGAACAGCACGTCCGGGTCCGTGCGCCGCACCTCGGCGATCAGCCACTGCCAGAAGTTGATCGGCTTGGTGTGCGGGTTGTCGACGCGGAAGATCGTGACGCCCGCGGCGATCCAGTGCCGCACGACCCGCAGGCACTCGGCGTACAGCCCGGCGGGGTCGTTGTCGAAGTTGAGCGGGTAGATGTCCTGGTACTTCTTCGGCGGGTTCTCCGCGTAGGCGATCGTGCCGTCCGGCTTGGTGGTGAACCACTCCGGATGCGTCGACACCCACGGGTGGTCGGGCGCGCACTGCAGCGCGAGGTCCAGCGCCACCTCCAGGCCCAGCTCGCGGGCCCGGGCGACGAAGGCGGTGAAGTCCGCCAGCGTGCCGAGGTCGGGGTGCACCGCGTCGTGCCCGCCGGCCGCGGAGCCGATCGCCCACGGCGAGCCGACGTCCCAGCTGGCTGCCACGAGCGTGTTGTTCGGGCCCTTGCGGTTGACCTCGCCGATCGGGTGGATCGGCGGCAGGTAGACGACGTCGAAGCCGAGGTCGGCGACGTAGTCCAGGTGCGCGGCCGCGTCGGCGAACGTGCCGTGCCGGGCCGGCCGGGCCGGGGAGACCGGGTCGCCGGCGAGCTGCGCGCCGATCGAGCGGGGGAAGAACTCGTACCACGACCCGTACAGCGCGCGGGGCCGGTCGGCCCACAGCGGGTAGCGCGGCGAGGCGGTGACGAGCTCGCGTACCGGGTGGTCGTGGACGAGCTGCTGGAGGTAGCCGTCGAGCGCGGGCGCGACCCGGTGGGCGACGTCGAGCGTGGTGTCGCGCAGGGCCTTGGCGGCGGCCACGGCCCGGGGCCGCTCGGCCTTCGGCAGCGCGCGAGCCAGCCGGTCGAACAGCCGGGCGCCGGACTCGAGGTCGTTGGCGAGGTCGTCGGCGCCCTGGCCCGCCTCGATCTTGACGGTGATGTCGTGGTGCCATGTGCTGCAGGGATCGCTCCACGCCTCGACGGTGAAGCTCCACGCGCCCTGCCGGTCGAGCACGACGTCCGCGTGCCACTGGTCGGTGCCGGGGGCGCCGGGGGCCATGCGGACGGTGGCGACCTTCCTGCCGGCGGCGTCGCGCAGCACGACGCTTGCGCCCACGGCGTCGTGCCCCTCGCGGAACACGGTGACGGTGACGGGCAGGCGCTCGCCGACGACGGCGCGGGCGGGGAACTCGCCCGACACCGTGGAGCCGACGACGGGGCTGACGTTGGTGAGTCCGAATCGTCCTACCACCGGCCTCACGTTACCGCTCACGCCGCCTGGGGCCGGTGGGCCGGCGATCTCCCGTCCGGGAGCGCTTCCGGCGTGTGCGGTGGGCGGCCGCCGGCAGCGCTTACGGCCTGCTACCGTCGGTCCGCGTGAAGGCTCTTCGCCGGCTGACGGTGCACGCTGCGTACCCCGCCGAACTCGCCCCGCTGGCCGACCTCGTCGCGAACCTGCGCTGGTCCTGGCATCCGGAGTCGCAGGATCTGCTGGAGTCGGTCGACCCTGACCTGTGGCGCTCCTGCAACGGCGACCCGAACCGCGTGCTCAGCGAGGTCGCGCCGGAGCGGTTCGCCCAGCTGGCCCGCGACCGCAAGTTCCTGCGGCGGCTGGCGGACGTGCACGACGACCTGCAGGACTACCTGACCAGCGAGCGCTGGTACCAGCGGCAGGCCGCCGAGGACCCGACCTACCCGGACGCCATCGCGTACTTCTCCCCGGAGTTCGGTATCACCGAGGTTCTCCCGCAGTACTCCGGCGGCCTCGGCATCCTGGCCGGCGACCACCTCAAGGCGGCCAGCGACCTCGGCGTCCCGATCATCGGCGTCGGGCTGCTCTACGGCGCCGGCTACTTCCGGCAGACGCTCTCGCGCGACGGCTGGCAGCTCGAGCACTACCCGTCCCTCGACCCGCAGGGCCTGCCGATCACCGCGCTGAACAACGCCGACGGCACACCGGCCCGGGTGGCGATCACACTGCCTGAGTCCCGCACCCTGCACGCGCAGATCTGGGTGGCGCAGGTCGGCCGGGTGCCGCTGCTGCTGCTCGACAGCGACATCGAGGACAACGACGCCGACGCGCGGCAGGTCACCGACCGGCTCTACGGCGGCGGCAAGGAGCACCGTCTCCAGCAGGAGCTGCTGCTCGGCATCGGCGGCGTGCGGGCCATCCGCGCCTACTGCGTCGCCACCGGCGCGGCGGCGCCCACCGTCTTCCACACCAACGAAGGGCACGCCGGCTTCCTCGGCGTCGAGCGGATCCGCGAGCTCGTCGAGGGTTACGGGCTCACCTTCGACGAGGCGCTGGCCGCCGTGCGCGCCGGCACCGTGTTCACCACCCACACGCCGGTGCCCGCCGGCATCGACCGCTTCGAGCGCGACCTCGTTGCCGCACACCTGTCCGGTATGGGCAGCCTGCCCGCCGAGCGCATCCTCGCCCTCGGGGCGGAGGACGACCCCGCGATCTTCAACATGGCGCACATGGGGCTGCGGCTCGGCCAGCGGGCCAACGGCGTCTCACTGCTGCACGGCGAGGTCAGCCGCGGCATGTTCAACGAGCTGTGGCCCGGCTTCGACACCTCCGAGGTGCCGATCACGTCGGTCACCAACGGCGTGCACCTGCCCACCTGGATGTCGCGCGACATCCAGGTGGTCGCCGAGCGCGAGGTCGGCGCGGACGCCGTCGCCGAGGGTGGCGGCTGGGAGGCCATCGACAAGGTCACCGACGCCGAGCTGTGGCGGGTGCGCAACACGCTGCGCTCGACGCTCGTCGACGAGATCCGCCGGCGCCTGCGGGAGTCCTCGCTGACCCGCGGCATGAGCGGGGCGGAGATCGGCTGGACGTCCGGCGCCTTCGACCCCGATGTCCTGACGATCGGCTTCGCCCGGCGCGTGCCGTCCTACAAGCGGCTGACGCTGATGCTGCGCGACCCCGAACGGCTGCGTGCGCTGCTGCTCGACCCGCAACGGCCGGTGCAGATCGTCATCGCGGGCAAGAGCCACCCGGCCGACGACGGCGGCAAGCAGCTCATCGCCCAGATGGTGCGTTTCGCCGACGACCCGGAGCTGCGGCACCGCATCACGTTCCTGCCCGACTACGACATCGGCATGGCGCGCTACCTCTACTGGGGCGTCGACGTGTGGCTGAACAACCCGCTGCGCCCGCTCGAGGCGTGCGGCACGTCCGGCATGAAGGCCGCGCTCAACGGCGCGCTGAACCTGTCGATCATGGACGGCTGGTGGGACGAGTGGTTCGACGGCGAGAACGGCTGGGCGATCCCGTCCGCCGACGGCCTGGCCGACCCCGACCGGCGTGACGACCTCGAGGCCAACGCGCTCTACGACCTGATCCAGAACAGCGTCGCGCCGCGGTTCTACGACCGCACGGACGGCGTGCCCACCCGCTGGGTGCAGATGGTGCGCCACACGCTGCGCACGCTCGGCCCGAAGGTGCTCGCGTCCCGGATGGTCGCCGAGTACGTGCGGCGGCTCTACGTGCCCGCGTCGGCGTCGTCGGTGCGGATGCACGCCGCGGACTTCGCGGCGGCGCGGTCGCTGGGTGCGTGGCGCGTTGCCGTCACGCAGGCCTGGCCGGCGGTGTCGGTGCTGCACGTCGACTCCCAGCTCGCCGGCGGCGAGGACGCCCAGCTCGGCGGCGCGCTGACGCTGCGTGCCGAGGTCGCGCTCGGTGGCCTGTCGCCGTCGGACGTCGTGGTCGAGGCCGTCTACGGCGCGGTCGACGCCGAGGAGCGGCTCACCGAGTTCGACAGCGTGCCGCTGCGCGTCGTCGGGCAGGTCGACGGCTCGACCCGCTACGAGGGCGAGGTGCCGCTGGATCGCACGGGCGCGTTCGGCTACACCGTCCGGGTGCTGCCGACCAACGACCTGCTGGCCTCGACCGCCGAGCTCGGCCTGGTGTCGTCGGCCTGAGGCTTCGCCCGCGGGTACGTGGCCGGTCCCTTCTGGAGCGTCACTCGCCGAGACGACCGAGCAGCTTGCGGGGAGTGAGGACTTCGACTCCTGGGTCGTCCAAGGCGTGAAGGTCTTGATCGCCGGAGACCAGCGCGTCAGCCTTTGCTGCGAGCGCCAGTGCAAGCAGGTAGTCGTCGTCCGGATCTCGGCATACCTGGGGCGGGTCGACGGGATCGGCGTGCCACTCGCCGAGGCGGCCAAGTTCGGAGACGGCTTTCGCTGCTTTGTCGGCGTCGACGTACCGCGACGCTCGGCGCGCATCGCGGCCAGCTCGGCTCTCGCGAGTTCTGTTGCTTCGTCCTCGCCGAGAACCGGTCCCGTGCGCGCGTCGGCAAGCAGGTCGCTCAGCCGGCCGCCACCGAGTCCCCGGCGCAGAGCAGCAGCGAGCACCTCGCTGCGCGGCTTGCCCGCCTCGGCAGCTTGCGCGTCGGCGAGCTTGAGCAGGTCTTCGTCGACTCGACCGGCACTGTCGCCATCGGGACCTCCTCGGACCAAAGATGCGGGATCGGACTCTGCTGACGGCCCCTTCGACCGATCTCGAAGGAGGTCAGGGCCCGCCATGTGTCTTCGACGCATGGCGAGATGTCTTGCCGGTGTGAGTCCGGCGGGTCAGCCGGTGCCTGGCGGGCGGTCTCAGCCGGCGCCGGCGTGGGCGAGCGAGCGCGACAGCGTGTGCCGCACCAGCTCGCCCACCTGGTCGGCCTCGATGAGGAAACCGTCGTGGCCGTACGGCGAGGCGATCACGTGCAGGCCGTCCGCCGTCGGCACCAGAGCGGCGATCTCCTGCTGCTGGCGCAGCGGGTAGAGCCGATCGCTGTCGATGCCGCCGACCACCACCGGAACCTCGACGCCGCCGAGCGCTGCCGCGACACCCCCACGGTCGCGGCCCACGTCGTGCGTGTTCATCGCCTGCGTCAGGGCGACGTAGGCCCCGGCGTCGAAGCGGGCGATGAGCTTGTCCGCGTGGTGGTCGAGGTAGGACACGACGGCGAACCGGCCGTCCGCCTGCACCGTACGGCCGAACCTCGACTCGAGCTCGAGTTCGGAGCGGTACGTCAGGTGCGCGAGCCGCCGGGCCAGGCCGAGCCCGCGGACCGGCCCGGGCCCGACGTAGTCACCGCCGGCCCACGCCGGGTCGGCGGTGATCGCCAACTGCTGCGCGCTCTGCGTGGCGATCTGGTCGGCCGAGGCCGCCGCCCCGACGGCGAGCACGAGTGCGGCACCCACCCGGTGCGGCAAGGTCACCGCCCACTCCAGCGCGCGCATGCCGCCCATCGAGCCGCCGACGACCGCAGCGAACCGCGTCACGCCCAGGTGGTCGGCGAGCAGCGCCTCGGCCGCCACCTGGTCGCGCACAGTGATCTCCGGGAAATGCGACCCGACCCGCCGCCCGTCGACGATCGACGCCGGGCCGGTTGACCCACGGCACCCGCCCAGCACGTTCGCCGCGACGACGAACCAGCGGTCGGTGTCCAGTGGCCGTCCGGGCCCGACCAGCGCGTTCCACCACCCCGGCGTCGGCTGGTCGGGCCCGGCGGGACCGGCGACGTGCGAGTCACCGGTCAGGGCGTGCAGCACCAGGACGGCGTTGGCCACTGTGCCGTCGGCGCCGTGCCGCGGCAGCCCCCATGTCTCGTACGCGAGGCTGACCGCCGCCAGCCGGCCACCCCGCTCGAGGTCCAGCGCCCCGAGCGGGACGACCCGACGCGCGGACACGACCGGATCAGGCCACCTTCGCCGCGCGGAAGCCGGAGTCGAGGTCGGCGAGGATGTCGTCGATGTGCTCCAGGCCGACCGCGAGGCGTACGAGGCCGGGCGTCACGCCGGTGGTGGCCTGCTCCTCGGGCGTCAGCTGCGAGTGGGTGGTGGACGCCGGGTGGATGACGAGGCTGCGGACGTCGCCGATGTTGGCCACGTGCGAGTGCAGCTCCAGGGCCTCGACGAACCGCTTGCCCGCCTCCAGCCCGCCCTGGATCTCGAAGGCCAGCACGCCGCCGACGCCGCGCGGGGCGTACCGCTGCGCCCGCGCGTGCCACGGCGAGGAGGGCAGCCCGGCGTAGTTGACCGACAGCACCTCGTCGCGCTGCTCCAGCCACTCGGCGACCTTCTGCGCGTTCTGCACGTGCCGCTCGACGCGCAGCGAGAGCGTCTCGATGCCCTGGGCGAGCAGGAACGCGTTGAACGGCGCGATCGCCGAGCCGAGGTCGCGCAGCAGCTGCACCCGCGCCTTGAGGATGAACGCGAGGTTGGCGCCCAGCGGCGAGCCGACGCCGAGGTCGCGTGCGTAGACCAGGCCGTGGTAGCTGCCGTCCGGGGTGTTGTAGTTCGGGAACCGCTCCGGCTCGGCGGCGAAGTCGAAGCGGCCGGCGTCGACGATGACGCCGCCGATCGCCGTGCCGTGCCCGCCGAGGTACTTCGTGGCGGAGTGGACGACGATGTCCGCGCCGTGCTCGATCGGGCGAATCAGGTACGGCGTCGCGATCGTGTTGTCGACGACCAGCGGCACCCCGACGGAGTGGGCGATCTCGGCCACGGCGGCGATGTCGAGCACGTCGATCTGCGGGTTGCTGATCGTCTCGGCGAACAACGCCTTGGTGTTCGGGCGGACGGCCGCGCGCCACTGCTCGACGTCGTCCGGCTCGTCGACGAAGGACACCTCGATGCCGAGCTTGGCGAAGGTGTAGTGGAACAGGTTGTACGTGCCGCCGTAGAGCCGCGCGGAGGAGATGATGTGGTCGCCTGCCTCGGCGAGGTTCAGCAGGGCGATCGTCGCGGCGGCCTGCCCGCTGGAGGTCAGCAGCGCGCCGACGCCGCCTTCGAGCGAGGCGATGCGCTCCTCGACCGCGGCCTGGGTCGGGTTCATGATCCGCGTGTAGATGTTGCCGAACTGCTTGAGCGCGAACAGATCCGCGGCGTGCGCGGTGTCGTCGAAGGTGTACGAGGTGGTCTGGTAGATCGGCAGGGCCCGGGCGTTGGTGGTGCCGTCGGGCGTCTGGCCGGCGTGGATCTGGCGGGTCTCGAAGGACCAGCCCGCGGACGCGGGTTCGGACATGGAGGTCTCCTGACAGGGTTGGCGGGTGGTGGGGCGGGAAACTCAGGGAGCGGGCGTGCGCTCAGCGCGGACAGCGCGAGCTGGCGGTGCGCCCGTGGTCGACCACGCGGCGCCGGACGGCCCGGAACTCCATGACCGGACAATACCAATAGGACAGGTAGGCAATGCCGGGTCGGATCGACACCGATTCGTGATCGTCGGCCCGCATCGATCGGGCCGGCCGTGACGTCTATCCAGTAGAGGCAGGTGGTCCGGTCGTCAGGGGGAGCCGATGCGCAGGCTGGCGGTGGGCGTCGGAGTGGCGGTGGTGGTGGCCGCCGCTGTGGCGCTGGTGATCGAGCTCGGCGGGATCAGCGGCGCCACCGGGTCGCCGACGGCGAGGGCGACCGGCGCGCGGACCGTGCAGACCGTTCTGCGGCCGGTGCACGCCGACGGCACGCCGGCGCCGGGCTACCGCGTCACCATCGAGTCGGTGCAGGGCTTCACCTGTGACGAGGGCGCGTCCCCGTCGGCCGTCGACCCGGACATCCGCGTCTGCGGATTCACCGCGCTGAACACGCTCTCCTGCTGGAGGTCGACGGGCCACACCGTGCTGTGCCTGCGCGACGCGTATACGCGCAGCCTGGTGCGCATCCGCTACACGGGCACGTTCGCGCACGTGGCCGCTCCCATCCGTCCCGCGCCGCAGGGGCTCACTCTGACCACCGGCGCGCACTGCCACATCCGCGACGGCGGTGCGTGGGACAGCGTGGTCAGCCACCCCACGTGGGTGGGTGCGTACTGGTGCGCGACGACGTCGCTGTACGGGCCGCCGGGCGGGTACGGCATCGACAGCTCCGTCATGCCGTGGCTGGTGCACGAGGTGTCGGGGGTCAGCGGTAACGGCACGCAGCGCGTCGTCGATCGCCGGGTGGCGCGGGCCTTCTTCGTCGGCACCGCCACCTGAGGTGATGCCCCGACTCGGACGCTCGTCCCGACGTCGGTAGTCAGCCCCCGCGGGTGACCTGGAGCAGCAGCACCGACCGCGCGGGCATCGTCACCGGGCCTCCGGCGGCCAGCACCCGCCCGCCGGGATCGCCGGCGGGCGCGGTCGTGTCGATCACCACGCGGTAGCCGTCGGCCCACGGCGCCCCGGGCAGGGCGACGTCGATCGGGTCGTCGCCGGCGTGCAGCACCAGCAGGAACGACTCGTCCACCACCGTCCGCCCGCGCGGGTCGCGGTGCCGCAGCCCCCGCCCGTCGAGGTACATGCCGAGTGTGCGTACTCCGGTGTCGAACCAGTCGGCGTCGGTGAACTCGCGCCCGGCGGGGTGGAACCACGCGAGGTCCTTGGTGGCGGCCTCGCCGACGCCCACCGGGCGGCCTTCGAAGAACGCGCTCTGCCGCAGCACGGGATGCGCCCGGCGCAGGCCCAGCAGCCGACGGGTCAGCGCGTGCAGGTCGGCGGCCTCGGCCGACGGCGCCCAGTCCAGCCACGACACCTCGTTGTCCTGGACGTAGGCGTTGTTGTTGCCGTCCTGCGTACGCCACAGCTCGTCGCCGGCTACGAGCATCGGTGCGCCGGTGGACAGCAGCAGCGTCGTCAGCAGGTTGCGCGCCTGGCGCAGCCGCAGCGCCTCGACCTCCGGCGGTGCGGGAGACCCCTCGACGCCGCAGTTGTACGAGCGGTTGTCGTCGGTGCCGTCGCGGTTGCCCTCGCCGTTGTCCTGGTTGTGCTTGTGCTCGTAGGAGACGAGGTCGCGCAGCGTGAAGCCGTCGTGCGCGGTGACGAAGTTGATCGACGCGATCGGCAGGCGGCCGTCGTCGCCGTAGAGGTCCGAGGAGCCAGACAGCCGGTAGGCGAGGTCGCGGACACCATCGCCACCGTGCGCCCAGAACGTGCGGACGGTGTCGCGGTACATGCCGTTCCACTCCGTCCACAGCGGCGGGAACTCGCCGACCTGGTAGCCGCCGTCGCCGACGTCCCACGGCTCGGCGATCAGCTTCACCTGCGAGATGACCGGGTCCTGGTGGATGACGTCGAAGAACGAGGACAGCTTGTCGACGTCGTGCAGCGACCGGGCGAGCGCCGAGGCGAGGTCGAAGCGGAACCCGTCGACGTGCATCTCGGTGACCCAGTAGCGCAGCGAGTCCATGATCAACTGCAGCGGGAACGGCCGGCGCGCGTCGTAGGTGTTGCCGCAGCCGGTGTAGTCGACGTAGCGGCCCGGGTCACCGTCGGCCAACCGGTAGTACGAGCCGTTGTCGATGCCGCGGAAGCTGAGCACCGGCCCGTCGGCACCGCCCTCGGCCGTGTGGTTGTAGACGACGTCGAGGATCACCTCGATGCCGGCCCGGTGCAGCGCCCGCACCATCGCCTTGAACTCGCGTACCGCGTAGGCGGCGCCGCCACCTGCGGCTGCGTACGCCGTGTGCGGCGCGAAGAACCCGGCCGAGTTGTAGCCCCAGTAGTTGCGCGCGCCGCGGCCCTGCAGCCGCGGCTCGGTGACGAAGTAGTGCACCGGCATGAGTTCGACGGCGGTGACGCCGAGGCCGCGCAGGTGCTCGATGGCCGCCGGATGGGCCAGGCCCGCGTAGGTGCCGCGCAGCTCCGGCGGGATGTCGGGGTGGCGCCGGGTGAACCCGCGGACGTGCAGCTCGTAGATCACCGTGTCGTCCCAGGGCACGTTCGGGCGGGTGTCGTCGCCCCAGGGGAACTCGTCGTGCACGATGACCGAGCGCGGCACCCACGCGGCCGAGTCGGCGTCGCTGCCCGGATAGACCGCCGGGGCGTCGAGGTAGTCGCCCTCGATCGCGCGGGCATACGGGTCCAGCAGCAGCGCGTGCGGGTTGTGGAACAGCCCCTTGTCCGGCTCGAACGGGCCGTCGACCCGGAAGCCGTAGCGCTGGCCGCGCGCGATGCCGGGGAGGTAGCCGTGCCAGACGTGGTAGGTCGAGTCGGCCAGCGGGATCTGCGTCTCGGCGCCGTGTTCGTCGAACAGGCAGACGGTGACCCCGGTGGCCGTGCTCGACCAGAGCGCGAAGTTGGTGCCCTCGCCGTCCCAGTGCGCGCCGAGCGGGAACGGCCGCCCGGGCCACGTGCTGTCCAGCCGGGCGGCGACAGCGGCGGTCATCTCCTCGGGCAACACCGGTCAGACACTAGCCAAGCGCGGCGGCGCTGCTGCCCGGGCCCGAGGTGGCGTCTCCCAGCATGCTCATGGGTACCACTGAGGCGGCAGCGAGCATTGAGGGGTTGACTGGGGTACATGACGTCGAACGACCCGCGTCCCGCGGTGCCCGGATCCTGGCCGAACCCCGCCGAGGGTCAGCAGGCCGACGCGGTGTTCGGCCCCGACGCCGAGCCCACGTTCGTCGCCGAGCCGCCGCCGTCGGCCTGGGCGCCGCCCACCGCCTACACCGGTGGCCAGCCCGGCGCCGGTTACGGCGTGCAGTACGGCGGCTACGCCCACCGGCCGGGCCAGTACCCGGCCGGTCAGTACACCACCGGTCAGTACGCCACCGGTCAGTACGGCCAGCCCGCCGGCAGCCAGTACACGCAGTACGGCCAGCCCGCGGCCGGGCAGTACGGCTACAACCCGTACGCCGCGTACGGCCAGGGCTCCTACTACGGGCAGTACGCCACGCAGCAGTTCCCGCCGGTCGCGCCGAAGCCGTCGCTTCGGCGCCGCGCGCTGATCGGCGTGGCGGGCGCTGCCGTCGCCGTCGGCCTGGTGCTGTCGGGCATGGCGATCGCCGGCTCGAACGGCACCAACGGCACGGTGGCCCAGGGCAACACGGGCGGCAGCGGCAGCGGCAACACCGGCGTGCTGCCCGGCAACGGCTCGTACCCAGGCAACGGCTCGTACCCCGGCGGCTCGCTGCCCGGCGGCGGATCGCTGCCGGGCAGCAACGGCACGTCCACCAACGCCTCGATCGCCACCGCCACACAGCAGCGCGGCGTCGTCACGATCGTCTCGGTGCTCGGCTACCAGAATCAGGAGAGCGCCGGCACCGGCATGATCGTCAGCTCCACCGGTGAGATCCTCACCAACAACCACGTCATCAACGGCGCCACGAGCATCACCGTCACCGTCCGCTCCACCGGCAAGAGCTACCGCGCCGACGTCGTGGGCACCTCGCCCACCAAGGACGTCGCGGTCATCCAGGCGCGCAACGCCTCCGGCCTCACCACGGCCAAGCTCGGCGACGCGCAGGCGGTCTCCGGCCTCGCCGTCGGTGACGCGGTGACCGGCGTCGGCAACGCGGGCGGCACCGGCACGCTGCGCGCGGCCTCGGGCAAGGTCACCGCCCTCAACCAGTCGATCACCGCCTCGGACGAGTCCGGCGGCAACTCCGAGAAGCTGCACGGGCTGATCCAGATCGACGCCGGCGTCGTCTCCGGTGACTCCGGCGGCCCGCTCTACGACTCCGCCGGCGACATCGTCGGCATGGACACCGCCGCCGCGGCCACCAGCGGCCAGTCCGTCGCGTACGCCATCCCGCTGACCGACGCGCTCACCCTCGCCGACCAGATCGAGGCCGGCACCAGCAGCTCCACCGTCCACATCGGCCTGCCGGCGTTCATCGGCGTCCAGGTCGCGCAGTCGACCTCGGGCGGTGCGACCGTCTCGAGTGTGATCGACGGTGGTCCGGCGGCGAAGGCCGGCGTCACCCCCGGCTCGAGCATCACCAAGGTCGGCAGCACCTCGATCGCCGACTCCGACGCGCTCAAGCCCGTGCTGGCGAAGTACCGGCCGGGCGACAAGGTGACGCTGACCTGGACGGACGCGTCGGGCGCGACGCACACGGCCACGGTCACCACGATCGCCGGGCCGGCCGACTGACGCCTCGACCCGCGCCGCCGTCGGCGCCCGGCGAGGCCCCTCCTCCTCACCGGGCGCCGATGCGTTGTCCGGGCGGCCCAGGCACCGATGCGCCGTCCGGGTGCTGCGTCCGCGGTGATTGGATACGTGCGTGGTGGAGTTCAATCCGGATGCCGTGCTGCAGCTGGCGGGCGTGACCATCCGCCGCGGCGGCAAGACCCTGCTCGACGCGATCGACTGGACCGTCGAGGAGGACGAGCGCTGGGCCGTCCTCGGCCCCAACGGCGCCGGCAAGACCACGCTGCTGCAGATCGCCGCCGCCTCGATGCACCCCACCGAGGGCACCGCCTACGTCCTCGGTGAGCGGATCGGCGCGGTCGACGTGTTCGAGCTGCGGCCGCGCATCGGCCTGGCCAGCGCGGCGCTCGCCGAGCGGATCCCGGGCGGTGAGCTGGTGCGTGACGTCGTCGTCAGCGCCGGCTACTCGGTGCTGGGCCGCTGGCGCGAGGAGTACAGCCCACGCGACGTGTCGCGGGCGGCCGGGCTGCTCGCCCGGCTCGGCATGGCCGGTTTCGAACAGCGCCGTTACGGCACGCTGAGCCAGGGGGAGAAGGCGCGGGTGCAGATCGCCCGCGCGCTGATGACCGACCCCGAGCTGCTGCTGCTCGACGAGCCGGCGGCCGGCATGGACCTCGGCGGCCGGGAGGATCTCCTGCGCCGCCTCACCGAGTTCGCCGCCGACCCCGGCGCACCGGCGTCCGTGCTCGTCACGCACCACGTCGAGGAGCTGCCGCCCGGCATCACGCACGTGCTGCTGCTGCGTTCGGCGCAGGTGGTGGCGGCGGGGCTGGCCCGCGACGTGCTCACCGCCGAGAACCTCACCGCCACCTTCGGCCTGCCGCTCACCATCGAGCCGGCGGGCGGGCGCTGGTACGCCCGCGCGCTCGGCGCGGGCTGAGGCCCGCAGAGGTTCATGGCCACACCGTAGGCTGCCGGAGACGGTGTGACGAGGTGAGCTGAGAGGGCATGGCGATGACGGATCTGGTGCAGGTGGAGCTCGGTGACGGCTCGAAGGGAACGCCCGCGGGCGTGGCCACGATCCGCCTCGCCAGGCCGCCGATGAACGCGCTCAACACCGAGATCCAGGAGGGGCTGCGCGCCGCCGCCGAGCAGGTCACCGCCGACGCGTCGGTGCGCGCGGTCGTCCTCTACGGCGGGGAGAAGGTGTTCGCCGCCGGCGCCGACGTCAAGGAGTTCGCCGGCCAGGACTACGCGTACATGGCGCGTGATGCCGCCCGCCTCACCTCCTCGATCGACGCCGTGGCGCGCATCCCGAAGCCGGTCATCGCCGCGGTCACCGGCTTCGCGCTCGGGGGCGGGTGCGAGTTCGCGCTCGCCGCCGACTTCCGGGTCAGCGCCGACAACGCCAAGTGGGGGCAGCCGGAGATCCTGCTCGGCATCATTCCGGGCGCCGGCGGCACGCAGCGGCTGCCGCGGCTGATCGGCCCGGCGAAGGCCAAGGACCTCATCTACACCGGTCGTTTCGTCGCCGCCGACGAGGCGCTCGAGATCGGGCTCGTCGACGCCGTGGTGCCGGCGGCCGACGTCTATGCCACCGCGCTGGCGATGGCCGCCAAGTTCGCCAAGGGCCCGGCGCTGGCGCTGGCGGCGGCCAAGCAGGCGGTCGACGGCGGCCTCGACGGCGACCTCGCGTCGGGCCTGCGGCTCGAGTCGTACCTGTTCGCCTCGCTGTTCGCCACGAACGACCGCACGACCGGCATGCAGAGCTTCATCGAGAACGGGCCGGGGAAGGCCGTGTTCGAGTAATGAGTGCTGTCGTCCTCTTCGACCTGGACGGGACGATCTCGGACTCCGCGCCGGGCATCCTGACCGCACTGCGCCACGCCTTCGAGGTGAACGGCATCCCGCCGCTGGACGCCGCCACCGAGCGGGCGATCCTCGGCCCGCCGTTCTACACCTCGCTGCCGCCGTACATCGGTGGCACAGAGCACCTCGACGACGTCATCGCTGCGTATCGCGAGCGCTACGTCGGTGGCGGCGCCATGTACGACACCCGCGCCTATGACGGCATGCCGGAGCTGCTGCGCACCCTCGCCGCCTCGGGCGTGCGCCTGGCCCTGGCCACCAGCAAGCCGGAGGCCTACGCCGTGCCGATCGTCGAGCACCTCGGTGTCGCCGACTGCTTCGAGACGATCGGCGGCGACCGCCTCGACGGCTCGCTCGGCACGAAGGCGCTGGTCGTCGGAGAGGTGCTGCGCCGCCTCGGCGACCCGGATCCCGCGACCGTCCGCATGGTCGGTGACCGCGAGCACGACGCGCTCGGTGCGCGGGCGCACGGCGTCGACACCATCGGGGTCTCGTGGGGCTACGGCCTGCCGGGCGAGCTGGCTGGCGCGGGCGTGCTCACTCTCTGCGACACGGCCGCGGAGCTGGCCGGAGCCCTCAGCGTCACACCGGTGCGCTCCCGGAGCGCCTGATGCGGATGGGCAAGGCGGTCGCGGCCGCCGTGCTCAGCGTGCTCGGCGTCCTCGTCTGGATCCTCGCCGGTCTGCGCGCCCGCGACGAGCCGCGCTCGTACTCGACCGCCTCGCCGCCGCCCGCGTTCGTCAGCGTCGCGGCCGGGCACCGGTACTCGCTGGGCACGGCCGGCGGGCTCGACGCGCTGTCGCAGGTCGCCGACGCGAACAACCTCGACTGCACGATCGGGCAGCGCGGCGGCCCGGCGCGGGCGCTGGCGGTGAGCCCGGAGACCAACCTCAAGGCGCTGCACCGGATCGGCACGTTCGTCGCGCCGTACTCCGGGCAGGTGCACGTCGCGTGCTCGGTGATCGGCGACGTCTACGTCGACGACCCGGACGGCTCCACCGACGCCGCGGGCCTGCTGCGCGTGCTGGCGGCGGTGCTGCTCGCCGTGGGCCTGCCGCTCGGGCTGAGCGTGCTCGCCTCGCTGCACGGGGCCGGGCGCGTCGGGCAGCCCGACGAGCTGATCTCCGCCGCGTGACGATGCTGGCCATCGCGCACCGCGCGCCCGCCGACCCCGCCCGCGCAGCCAGGCTCGCGGCCGCCGGAGCGGGCATGTTCGAGCTCGACATCCAGCTGCGCGCGGCGGGGATCGTCGTCTCGCACT
>Ga0164242_10002685_pt1 | contig 20555 bp, 23 predicted proteins | sample OricomgcompostMG_FD_108783 | JGI IMG/M metagenome (GOLD analysis project Ga0164242, IMG submission 108783) | Miracle-Growth compost microbial communities from Emeryville, California, USA - Original compost - Miracle growth compost (MG) ... | reverse complement strand
GACCTCTATTCTACCAAGCCGATGTCACCGACGAGGCAGCGCTGGACGATGTCCTCTCCAAGCATCCCGAGATCGACAGCGTCATCCACTTTGCCGCGCTCAAGGTTCGTTCTGCGCCGTCTCTCAGATAGATACCTCCCTCCCTCCCTGGCAACCAGCGCCGCAATCGATGCTAACCGGTAGCGATTGAAATAATAGGCAGTCGGCGAGTCCGCCGAGATCCCGCTGGAATACTATCGTGTGAACGTTGGCGGCAGCATCTCGTTGCTGCGCGCAACAACCAAGCACAATATCACAAACATCGTCTTCTCGTCCTCGGCCACCGTCTACGGCGATGCCACCCGAGTGCCCGGCATGATCCCGATCCCGGAGATTTGCCCAATTGGGCCGACAAACACGTACGGGCGCACCAAGTCTATGATCGAGAGCGTCATCACCGACCACGTCGAGGCCCAGCGCAACAACCTCAAGAAGGCGAACAAGCCGTTCGAGCAGTGGAACGGAGCTCTGCTGCGTTACTTCAACCCGTGCGGCGCCCATCCTAGTGGCATCATGGGCGAGGACCCGCAAGGAGTCCCCTTCAACTTGCTACCTCTGCTAGGCAAGGTCGCGACAGGGGAGCGGGAGAAGCTACTCGTCTTCGGCGATGGTATGAGCCACCAATCGCCCCTCCTTTAGAATGCCAGACCTAACCACCGGGTGTAGATTACTCATCCAAGGACGGTACCGCGATTCGCGACTACATCCACGTTCTCGACCTTGCCCAGGGACATCTGGCAGCGCTCAACTACGTCCGCAAGCACAAGCCCGGTGTGCGCGCATGGAACCTCGGCTCGGGCCGAGGCAGCACCGTCTTCGAGATGATCAAGGCATTCAGCCACGTTGTCGGACGGGATCTTCCCTACGAGGTCGTCGAGCGCCGGCCGGGAGACGTGCTCGACCTAACGGCGAACCCGGCACTCGCAAACAAGGAGCTTGAATGGAAGACGCAGCTTAGGATGGAGGATGCCTGCGCCGACCTATGGAAGTGGGTCAGCAAGAACCCGAGGGGCTACCGCGAGGATCCGCCTGCGGAGCTGCTGGAGGCCCTGAAGGCGAGCCAGGCGAAGGCTTGATAGGGGCGCGGGTAATATTTAACAGTGTTCATCCTAAACTTTTTAGTTGCAAATTCAAGCCCACGATACTTATCGCGCATTCGCACTCGTCCCAAGCTAATTAATCCTGCACACTCCCGTTCCTGAGTCATGTTATGGTCCGTAGCTCTAGGGTTTCAAGAGCAATTTCCCCGTCGTCTTTCTGCCTTCCAGATCCGAGTGCGCTTGTGCAACATCCTTCAGCGGATAGACCTTGTGAACGTTCACGACAACCTTCCCCGATTGGAGCAACCCGAATAACTCCTCTGCGTAAGTCTCCAATTCCTCCCGCGTGGCGAGGTAACCGAAGAGCACGGGTCGCAGAAGCTTGATGTTTTTGGCTCCGAGTCTGAGGATATCGACGGGTGGGACAGCTCCAGACTGGAAAAAAAACACAGACAAGTTGGTTAGCCATTCATCCGAAGTTTGCATACTCAAAATCAGTCAGGAGACATTGGTATGTACTCACGGCATTCCCAAACATGACAAGGCTCCCCTTCCTTGCCACCATCTCCAAGTCGCCCTCAAAGGTAGCCTTCCCGACACCGTCGAAGATGACGTCCACGCCGTGGCCAGAGGTAATCTCCTTGACGCGGGCCACCACGTCCTCCTCGCGGCTATTCACAACCCAGTGCGCGCCATACTTCTTCGCCAGCTCGCACTTCTCCGCGCTCCCAGCCGAGGCGATGACCTTGACTCCCCTCGTGCTAAGCATCTGCACAAGATGGGACCCCACCCCTCCCGCCGCCGCATGCACCAACACCCACGGGCCCTCCGAGACGCCGAGGTGGGTGCCGATGCCCGCAGACTCGCGGATCAGCGTCAGCGCCGTGAGGCCCTGGAGGAGGCCGGCGGCGGCCAGTTGGGGGTCGACGCCCGGCGGGAGGCGGAGTACGCGGGCGCGAGGCACGGCCGTCAGCTCCGCGTAGGCGTGGTCGGCGAAGTAGACGACCGGGTCGCCGGCGGAGACGCCGGTTACCGAGGGGTGGGTCGCTACAACGACGCCAGCGGCTTCGCGGCCGGTTATTAGGGGGAGGGGAGCCTTGTAGAGACCCGTGCGGAAGTAGCTGGTAAGAGTCAGCTACATATCTACTTTTACAGGCCAAATCTTTACAGGGCAAATCGATGAAGGCGTAGATGTAAACTTGTATTCAAGGGCAGCAGTTGGGGGGTAATGATCATACGTGTCAATGTAGTTGACGCCAATGTACTCGTTCTTCACGAGGATTTCTCCTTCCTTGAGCTCCGGCACGGGCAGGTCCGTCTTCCACTGGAGCACCTCTACGCCGCCGGGCTTCTCGATGATGACGCCGGACATGGCCTTGGGGAGAGGAGGCATGGTTGCGACGGGGGGCGGGGCTGAGCAACGGTGCGGGGTCGGATGGAGCGGCGGGACGGTGACAAACGGAGATCGGCAGGACCTCGTATAGATCAAAGTACTTCGCCAAGGGCTGATATGGGACTTAATGATAGGACCAGTACCGCAGGCTCGAAATCGTGATATCAATGGGATAGCACCGGTAGACATCAGGGAGGAACGGTGTTAAGAAGTTCACGTCTTGCGGAGCGCGGCACGGGGACCGGGGGAGCCCGGGTGAGCTCATCATAGTCGCATGTTAGCGATGATGATGCAATGGGATCTTGTATCCATAGCTCGGCTAGCCTCCTGCTTCCCGAAGCAGTCCTGTTTGATGTCACATTGCCGACTTGTGTGATTGCCCCAATTGGATCTTGTACCACACCACGAGTGCCTCGGTAGTCGAGTAATTCCTGTGAAACCCAGTCCCACGCCTAGTTGGAGCAGCATCACGGGGCATCACGGCTATCCCATCGACGCATCAACAGCTAAATCTTCCGTACTTCGGGGCTTCTCGGCACGTGTCACAACGAAGACCCATTACGTAACACGTTATTCCCCAAGTTTCCCCAAATCTGCCTGTGGCGCGGGGTTGGAGTTGCAGGTCGTGTACAGAGTAGCGTGAGACGGACCATGCTTTTAGGAGGCCACGTCAAGGACAGCGCGTCAACTCCACCTCTCTCCAAAATCCTTTCGCTCTTGGCAGGGGATTGATGAGAAACTGATGTGCGATTTAATCTGCGGTGTCTCCGTAATTATTGCGAAGCGAATCTCGCCGGTACGTGTACATGGTTTCGATAAGTAACACGCCGAGAAGTCACATGAGGAGGCTGTGCACCGGAGTTGTTGGTTCGAGGTCAGAACAGAGTTTCGCTCTATCAAAGGGGGAACGTGGCGCAAGCTCTCGTCTATCGTCAACCTTGAAGGCGCAGTGGCTGCGAAGCCTCATTGGGCGTTACGGATGCTGCCGTCCCTTCCACTTCTCTCAACTTCCCTCGATACCGTGAAGCGGGCCTCGAATAATTACATTCCATTCCCCTTCGTCGTCCCTACATTTGCTCCTGCCCAATTCTATCACTGCGGATCGGCTTCTAGAATCGAAGGGGGTGAGCCTTCTTTGAATGAAACCTCTGAATCACTGCCACCACCACCCTGTTGTCTTGCATTTCAGCCCACGTGCCCCACCAACATATCTCTGAGCGCAGGCGAGGCTGGACATTCCTGCGTGAGACATAGATATTTTGGACGTGAAATGCTGCTTTTTGCCCTGACATCCTATGACCTGAGTTGGTTTTGAGAGGAATCAAGAGGAAAGTTTACCGGTGTTGTCGGCGACGACCTCCATCGCCGGAACTAGTTGCCGTCACAGCTTCGTCAATTCGCCAACTCTGATACAACATTAGCCCGCCATTGAAGCTCGAGGGCCTTAAAACCTCATGTTGCTTCTGGGCTTTGGCCCAACTTACCAACGATGGCCTCGTCACCCAATCCAGATGATCGCCATCAGCAGCTATTGCAACTCGCCTCGGCTTGGGGTACCACCACCCTTGCCCCGTTGCAATCAATAACCAGGCTGGACCCATCAGCGCCGCCGCCTACCTTTCGGACTCCCAACGACGACTTCTTGGCCGAGGAGCTTTTAAAGCGCCGCCGGTTAGACGCCGGCCCCGACAAGAGCTCGCAGGGCGGCATCCGTCGGGCCTTCACGAACAACAAGAAGAAGGGTTGGGAGCCCCAAGAGATCTTTAATGCCTTGGACGCCCATGTCGAGAATAGCGGCGCTCCCGGCGTCGCCGAGGCCCTCATCGCCAAGCTGATGGCTGTTGGCGGAGATTTGAACGTTGCAAATATGAAGAGCAAAACCAACCTGCTCACCCGGAGGAAAAGTTTTGAGTCGCTGGAACGCAGCCGAGTTTTGCACAAGGCCATCGGGAACCGCCAGACCGATATGGTCGCCGTCCTAGTCCAGTACGCCGATCACGTTGCTCTTGATAGCGCACTTCCCGTAGCTATTCGGGCCGGCGATATCGCCGTTTCGGAAATATTGCTCCGTCATGGGGCAAACGCCGCCCAGACAGCAGATGGCCAGGACGCATTCCGTCAACTCTGCATGTCCGGGGGTCAGCCGGATCTTGTGGAGCTTATCCTCCAGTCCGATGGTCGCCCTTCCACGAGTTGGATCTCGCAATCCATGGTGAATGCGACGCAGAGGGGTTGTCTCGATACTGTCCTTCGCCTCACTCGGTCGACCGCCGATGGGAACTACAACAACGCGCAAGCGCTCAAGGAGGCCATCACCCAGTGCCGAGTCGATATTGTGCTCGCAATCCTAACGGGGGCGAAGCCGCCAACCGGGCAAGGCTTAAACGAAGCGTTTGGGGAGCTGTTCGCAAACACGGCGATTATGCCAAATGAGAAACTAGCTCTCGCTCAGGGATTGTTGTGCGCGGGGGCGTCGGGCGATGTGGTCGCGGAAGCGTTGCTACAAGCTTGCGCGACCGAGTTTTACGAGATGGTTGACATGCTTGTCTCGCATGGGGCGTCTATTGAATACCGGGACGCAATGGTTCTACGGGCCGCCATTTCAAGAGGCCAGACTCCACTTGTCCAGTTATTGCTGACCCAGACCTCAGCATTGAGCAGGACATACGCGTCTGAGTGTGTGACACACATCCCCAAGAGGATCGCACCGGAGGACCGATACACCCTCCTAAATACACTATTACACAAAGGCGCAGGTGGCCTGCCACTGGACGACGCACTTATCGATGCCGTCGAGGCCGGGGATATAGATTCCGTAAACTTGCTTCTCACGCCGCACTTTCCTGGAGGACAGGTTGTTGCTAGTCATGACCAAAGGCAAGGACCTAGAGGGATGGTTTACGACCGGCATGAGACCGCTTCGGTGGACCACCACGGTGGTTTAGCTTTACAAATTGCACTGCGAACTTGCGACGTTCCCATGACGAAACAGCTTCTCGCTGGCAAGCCCGCCCCCGAGACTCTAGCTGAGCTCTTCCCGCAAATACGTGCCCTCTCTCCAGCCGACAGATATGAAGTGGCCGAGCACTTCTTGGTCACCGGCCTGCCCGGGCACTGCATCTCACAGGCTCTCCAAGAAGCCATCGAGGAGCCACCACCGCGGAGGGACGAGCGTCTCATCGGATTACTCATTGGATCCAATGCTGATGTCAACTTTAACGACGGGGCTGCAATAGTCTCGGCCATATACCACCAGGATACTAACCTTCTGGAAACATTGCTTAATAGCCGCCCAACTCCTCAGACAGCCGCCGCGGGCATACCTCGGGCAATGGAAGTTGAAGATCGTCTGATACGGTACAAGATGATCAGTCTACTTATCGCGGCCGGTGCCGCCTACGAGGGTACGGAAGTATCAACTGCCATGGTTGACCTGCTTCAATCAAAGCCGATCGACATCAAGCTTCTAAACCTTCTACTTGAACATGGGAAAGCCGATGCCAACTTCTTGCAAGGCACTCCCTTAGTACTTGGTATGTCTTCCATCCTTCCCGCTCAGCTCCCACATTTACACACAAACTAACTTCTTGTAGCGGCTCAGGACCCTGACCCAGCAATTATTGAACTTGTTCTCCAGAAATCTAATCCTACCCCTGAGACGCTATGCCGCGGACTGGATGCCTTGACTGATTTACCTACCGATCCATCCAAGGCATCAAAGGCTGCCTCTATCCTACAACGAAGCAAAAAAAGAGCATCTCTCGGACATCTCCTGGTCAAGGAAGTTCAGATACTGCTCAAAGAAGCCCATGAGAAGCAGCTTTTGGCAGTCCTCAAGGCCTTCCTGTCAGCAGGGGCTGATATTAATTACAACAACGGCGCGGCACTGTGCCTTGCCATTTCCGCGGCAAATATCCCAATATCCGACATCCTCTTCGACGCCGGCCCACACCCCATGTGTTTGGCCGCAGCCCTCCCCCACGCCCTCAATATTCTAGACCCAATGGACCGCCTCACCTTTACCAAGAAACTCATCGACGCCGGTGCCCCAGGCGGGGAGGCCAATCGCGCCCTCATCCATGCCGTCAACACCTATTCCGACGACATCTCACTAATACAAATCCTAGCGAACCGGGCCGAGCTGGTCGACGGGGAGGCCTTGAGCTGCGCAATCAGGCAGGAGAATGTCGACATAGTCGAGGTCCTTCTCCGAGACGCGGCTAAGAAGTATGTTGCCTCGCTCTTCAACGACAAATTCGAAGAGGCGACCAAGGTCAAACACAAGGAGAAGCGTCTGCGCATCTGCGCGCTACTTCTTGACGCGGGTGCCTCCGGCCCCGTGGTCTCTGACGCACTGCTCGCCGCCGCGGCTGATGGCGACCTGGCCCTTGGGAAGGTGCTCCTAGACCGGGGCGCGAGCGTCGAGCATAAACAGGGGCAAGCGATCGTCGAGGCGTGCCGGGCCGGTGCGGCTGACGTACTGCAGATGCTTCTAGGTACCAAGGTCGAGGTGAAGAAGCAGACCCTTGCCAAGGGGTTCCAGGCCGCAACTGAGGTTGGCGATCTCAAGAAGCGCGCTGACGTCTTCCGTTTGTTGCTGGACAAGGGTGTTGATGGAGACGTAGTGGACACGCAGTTGGTGTCGGCCGCAAGGTTTGGAGATGACGGTATGCCGCTTGTCAAGCTACTTCTCGAGTTTGGCGCCAGTGTCGATTATAACAATGGCGAGGCCGTCTGGACCGCGACCCGCAGCGCGATGATGGGCAGCCTCTCGTTGATGCTTGGCGTTGAAAAGACCGGAGAGCGGCAGAAGAAGCCCTCGAGAGCGACACTGGCGAAGGCGCTGAAGGCGAGCTGGAGGTTGAGTCGGGATCCGCGATATCAAGTCATCGAGTGGGTCTTCGCTGCCGGAGAGCCTGTTTCGGACGACGAAATCCATATGACTCTGAACAAGGCCGTCAAGAATGAGCCCGACCTGCGGCTGATCCGGCTGCTCCTAAGTAAGGGTGCATCGCCGCTGACGAATGGCTGCCAGAGCTTGATCGACGCAGCGCAGAATTTATTAGTCGACGTTCTGGACGTCTTCCTCGCGACGGAAATTTCAGAACCGGATTTGTCTTGGGCTTTTAAGCAGACCTTCACGCCCGCGGGTGCCAGTGGGTGGCTGTCCGAGGAAGGCCACCAGATAGCCAAACGCCTTCTGGACAAAGGAGCCCGCGGAGACGGGGTCGCAATTACGCTCAGTACCGCAATTGATACTTTTGGCACCAACCCCGACAAAAATGGTCTCGCACGTCGCTTCATTGAGCTCCTTATTCCTTATACCGATGTTAATAGCGAGGACGGCGTCGTGCTCCAAGAAGCAGCGAGGTTGGCGGACCCCGAGCTCATCCAGCAGGTTTTGAAGTTGAAACCAAATTCCCACACCGTCTCAATGGCTTTCCCATATATATTCGGCTTGGATCTAGACGAGGATCACATACTCCGTCTCATAACCATTTTCACTGAGTATCATGACGGAGAAGAAAGGCTCGATGTAATGTTTGCGCACCCCGACTCCGGCCCAATCCTCTTCCGAGCAGTCTCGCAGTTCCCGCGGTCCGTCAAGATTTTGCAAGCACTCCTCGACGCTGGGTTCTATCACGACCAGATGGGTATGGCTCTTGTTATGGCCGAGGTTGAAGAGGAGGAGCAGGTTAGTCTCCTATTCTGGGCGCTACTACAGCCACAGAAGCGGGTCAGCGACGGTATCGTCGAGCTGCTTATCAACCGCAACGCCAAAGTCAACTTCGAGACTCGCTTGTCAAAAATGACCCCCCTTATGCTGGCTGTGCAGAGCAAGCGAAAGGAGATGGTCAGGGCCCTCATCCTGGCCGGAGCAGAGGTCGACGTCATCGATGCAACTGGCAACACGCCATTGACAATGGCCACCCAGGTTGGAGGCGATCTGGGTACGGCAATGATGTCAAACATCCTCGCTGCAGAGCCAAGCAAGAACGACGGGTCGCTACACAATGCTGCCCGCGAACTTAACCTCGCCGCGGTGCAGGTTCTCGTTGACTTTGGCCACGACATGGATTTCCCCAGCCCGATACATGGTGGGCGAAGTGCCTTGGCAGAATTGTGTCTGAATGCAGCACATGCGGGACCCCTTACCGCGGTTCAGGAGAAGAAGATGGAGAAGGTCATGGTCTTCCTCATTGAGAAAGAAACAGACCTGAGCCTTCATTCCGATGGCAAATCCGCGCTCCTGCTAGCCCTCGAATCGGTCGATCCTCTGACAACCACACGCACCTTGCTCAAGGTGGGTATGTGGAAGCGCATCAACGAGTCTTTCAACTACTACACCGAAAACAACTACACATACTCACCCACCCAATACGTGGCCCGGATTCTCCCTGAATCTCACATCCAACCAGCTCTCCTCGCCCTTCTAAGAGCCAACCGCGCACGTGACGTCTACTATGCCAACGACGGCCCGCAACCGGACGACGCCACCAACGTGCCGGAGGAGCTCCTCTACGCCGAGCGGCTGCGCCGTGCGCGCCTCGAGCGCGTGGCCCTGGAGACGCAGGATCACGAGCTAACGCTAGCGCGCACGCAAGAGATGGCCGGTGTGCAGGCACAGATCTACGCGGAGCGCGCGGCGCTCGAGGACTCGCGGGCGCGGCGGAGGCAGGCCGAGGAGATGTGCATGCTAAGGGAGCGCGCCGCGCTCGAGGAGGACGCCTTCGCAGCCCAGCTGCGCAGGGTGAGGGCCGAGCGCGAGGAGGGGCTCCGGCACGAGCAGGCTCTTACAGAGTCCGGGCTGACGAGGGTGAGGCTGGTTGCCGAGACGCAGATGGAACTAGAGGGACGCAGGCAGGCCAAGCAGATAGAGTGGGAGAGGACTGTTGGAGGTGAGCAGACGAGGAATGCTAGGGAGCTGAGCGCCATCAGGATTAGGGAGCGGGAGGATATAGAGCGCGTTGATGCTGCCAACGATGCGAGGGTGATGGGCAGGATTGCGGAGCAGAGGAGGTTGGTGGATAGCCAAAACAACCTGGCTGGGAGGCTCATGTCTGTTGGGGTTGCTGGTCGGAGGCAGATCGGATATGTTGCCGGAGAGGTGACCTAAGGGTGGAATTCAGGGGTTGGGCGTATTTATATCGACCACCTTTTTCTACTACATAATACATATAGGTGATTTAAATCATACCAACTTACACGGCAAGAACTTTCGGCGCCGAGATAAAGGGGGCAAGGGCGAACCAGGGGATAAAATTCACATCTCGCAAATTATTTTCCCGTGCCTTTTCCTCTTGCAACTCTCACCAGCTCAGACACAACTTCACATTTTGGTATCCCAGAAATACCGACACCAAGTCAACCACTCGTTCCTGCCAGGACAAATCAAGCCAATTTACCGACGGGCAAGAGCGATCCTTGTCAGCATCCCCGGCGCCGATTTTTATTCATCCTCCTCCCTCCACCAACCTCCTTCCAACAACCTTTCTCGTCAGTCTGCCAACCTTCGTCGGCAACTTTCCGCCGGTAACCTCCTTCCACCAGCTTCATTAGTACCTTACTTAGGTATCTTATTATTCTACATCTCACCATCTACATCTCATCTTCTACATCCCATCTTCTACGTCTCATCTTCACCATCTCATCATCTACATCTCATCATCTACTCCTCGACTTCTACTCCTCGACTTCTACTCTTCGACATCTACTCCTCGGCGTTTTCTCCACACCCTCTCCTCCACCATCTTCAGCTCTACCTCTTTCTTCCATCTTCGGCTCTACCTCCTTCTTCCGCCACCGATGCTCCTCACTACTCATATTTTCTTGCCCAGGGCCCAGCATCCTGCTCCTAAGCACTAGGAAAATTTTCAAGGCGTCGCCATTCCTCCTCGGTGCCCAGTCACATAAGATTATCCAACTTTAGGTAAGAAACGCAGCCTACCCACATCTTCCAACCTCATTCCCCCCTCTATGTTTTGCCTCCTTTTTACACCTACCATCCTCCCTAGCCCCTATCTTTCTCCTTCATTACAACTACCCATACCTAAGCACTGGGCCGGGTGTTAAGGCATCCTGATTTGGTGGTACCAGCAACGCCTTCCTGGGAATTAAAATATCTCTAACTCCAACTACAAAGTACGGTTCAGTTCGTCCTTTCCACACTGCGCGAACTTTTCAAGATACTCCAATTCTAGAGGAGCATTGCACTTCGTCTTGTCCTTATTGCACAGATTTTGAAGCCTCCTCAATTCCCACTACAAACACCGTTCGTCCCTTCACGGCCTTGAAAATTCTACGATTCCAAGCATAAAGGACACTTCGTTCTTTCCTTTCTGCGCAGACTTGTTAAGATACCCCGACTCCAAGTACGAAGAGCATTTCGTTCTTTCCATTCTGCGAAGTTTTCTGAAGACTCTACTCTCTGCACTTCGTTCTTTCTATTTTGCGAAGTCTTGTAAAGGCTCTCCACACTTCGCTCTTTCTACTTTACGAAGTCGTGTAAAGACTTATCAAGACTATCTACACTTCGCTCTTTCTGCTTTGCAAAGACTTGTCAAGACTCCCAACACTTCGCTCTTACTTTTCTGCGAAGACTTGTGAAGACTTGTCAAGACTCTCCTTTTTTTCTCCTGCCGGCGTTCTTTCCGTCTTAATACTCAATACCTCCCTTGAGACCCAAATCTCTCGTATCACATCAAACCCCCACCCACAGCTCACTTCTTCTGACAGTGACCAAGCTGATCTCTCAATATACCAGTCCTGCTCCTGGTGCATCTTTCATGCGCAGCTCTCCTAGCATATTTCCATAACACCAGTTCCCTCATACAACCTCCCCGGCGAACATCACTTAGGAATGTATTGTGCCTTACACCTTCTCTAGCAAACCTTCATAAAGAAGCTTTCTTCTCTACACCACGTTACTTCTCTAGCCTACACACTTTCTTGAGTGCCGCATCCTTTGGCTCACATGCTGAGACTAACCTTTCCGTGCGCTGAGTTCTCCGCCCCCATAATCATTAGTCCTACACGAAGCACAATCTTCATCCTTTCAACTTTTGAGCAGCCCATTCATACTAACCTTCGTTCTCATGTAGACTAAGATAACTAGTCGATTAACCACGCCTACCACACTTAGGTTTGACATCGACAGGCTGCTTCACTACTTGCCCTGGGCCATATCACGTTATTAGTCAACATTATCCGACTATTTCCACAATGGCTCCTTCCCCGAAGAACCCTGGCGAAGAGATCGGTGCACCTGCCGCCGCCGGCCCTCAGGCTAATGCCTATCAAGCTCAACCTTTTGACATGCAGGGTGCGGTTTGGCCCATCATCAGCAACCCTTCGCAGATTGCTATCACTATCGATGATGATGACTCCGACAAAGAAGACGGCAATACTTCTCCCGGCGCAGGTCCGGATGCCATTCCCAATGGCCAGGGACACATCAACTCCAATGACCCCGCCGGCGGTGATGATGATGAAGAGCTATTCGTCCAGCAGGACAACTTCATTGATCTCACAATGGAGAACGAACAGGATGCGGAAGACCGCCGGCGGAGGATTGCGAATATCATGGCCATGTCTGGGCCGGATGATCTTGATGCCCCGGCGATCAAGCAAGAGGATCAGCAGTTTATGGCCATCAGCATTCCGAGAGCTAATGGTACCGCCGGCGGACAGTCTCCCAACTCTAGCCGGTCCCCAAGCACTGCCCAACCCATAGACGATCACTCACAGGATTATGGTTACGTGCAAGCCAATGACTATCCTGACTATCCCGAGGGGTACGATCACGTACTTGACATTGACCAGCCCCGAGCCAATGACCAGGCTAGTGACAACGGATCAGAGGAGGGGCAGTACTCCTCCAATGATTCAGCTCCAGACACCTTGGCCGAGGACCTTGAGCGAATGCAACTTCTCATGACCAAGTGTCATCGGCTGCATCTGCAACGGGGCAAAGCGGGACTTACCAAACAGGATAGGTTTAACCTCGCCTCTTGGAACTCAGAAATTGACGCGCTGAAGGAAAAAATCGAAGTCGACGACGAGGATAACAGCCAGTACGACTCTGAGGCTTCGGACAATTCTAAGAAAGGATCTGGAGCATCCCCGGACCGCGGGGCCGCAACACCCCCTGAAGGTCCCCCAGAAGATAACGTGGTGTTACAGGGTCCCAAGCCGCGAACCAAGCCCCCCAAGACGGCCGGAGAGTACTGGGAGAGGCAGTACGCAACAATGGGGGTCCAAGCCAGTGCTCATCTGAACCAGAGTGGTAAGAGGCCTGCACATTCTAACCCCGCCGGTGAACCCGCAGCAAAGAAACCCAACCGCCGGAATGGGAGACCGCAAAAGAAACACGCAGCCAACGCGGCCTTCGAGAAAGTAAAGCTCACCCAGATGCTCCGATCCGACAACCCTCTCGTGGCCCGCGCAGCCATAGGCAAGGTTGCCTTGCCTCGGGCTATCCAGTCCACGTCAAAGGGTCACCAGTGGCAGCAGATACTTAGCAATATTACCAACACCGCCTCCAAACGGTCGATTCAGGTTGACAGGAAGATTATCCAAGAAGCAAGCAAGTCATTTGGCAATGCAAAGTGCAAGGCTCGAGACGGAAGGTGGCTATTGCCTGGGATGAAAACGACGCTCTTCCACCACCAGCTCGTGGGCGTTAGATGGATGATGGGACAGGAGTACTCTCCTGAGGAGCCACACGGTGGTATCTTGGCCGACGAGATGGGCCTCGGAAAGACACTTGAGATCCTCGCCGCTATAGCCACGAACCGTCCTTCGGAGGAAGATCTCCGGGCAGGGCGCGGGATTACCCTCATTGTGACGCCGGCATCATCCATTGCTCAGTGGATGAGCGAAATTGACCGCCACTGCTCCTGGGAACCAAACGTCTTGCATTACAAGCACGCGAATTCTCTCCGAGAGGAAATGTGGCGTAAGAGCGATATCATGTGAGTTCATCTGCCAGCAACTGCTTTCTGAGTTTTATGCTTACGATGCTTCCGGACAGGATTACCAGCTACCATGAAGTAGCTGCCGCATTCCCTTCGGACGAGACAATGAGGAGGATCACTGGCATGAAGCTCAATGATGAGGACTGGCTAGGGACATTTAACGAAGCTCTGGGTGAGCTGTTTGGTACAGAGTTCTTCCGAGTAGTCCTCGATGAAGGCCATGCCATCAAGAACCAACACACTCGAAGTAAGATCCTGCCCACCTTCATTACCCGTCTGTGACTTCAACTGATGTATTTACAGCGTCGAAGGCTTGCATGCATCTTAGTGCCAAGTATAGATGGGTAGTGACCGGAACTCCACTGATCAATTCCGTTGATGGTACGGAAATACTCACGGCTCGTCCTCAAGAAAAAGGCTAACAAGTCTGCAGAGCTTTACCCATACATGAGGTTCATTGGCGCCCACTGGGCAGGAGACTTTGAGGATTTCAAGCGGAAGTTTGGAGACATCGAAGATGCACGTAGCCCCATATTAAACGTCCCTTTGGCATCGCAGTATCTAACTCTTCTATAGGATACGGTTCTTGCCCGGCTATCGGCGGTTGTGCCCACTATCATGCTCCGGAGGTGCGTAACCAACTGCTCCTTTACATATCCTACGCTTGCCTAACAACCAGTTCTCCTGATAGACGTGTGAGCGACAAGTTCTTGGGCCAACCGATCCTAGAGATCCCTCAGACCCATCCCGTTGAAACTATATGGGTAGATCTCTCTGCGGAGGAACGGCTGATCTATAGGTACGTGTGCATATGGCATGTCCTAGCTTGCACAGCCTGCCTCGGCGTCAACCTTCCTCCAGGCTAACCAGTAACAGACGGCTCGAACATCGATTCGCAGACAATATCAAGTCCCACGTTGAAGCTCAACGAGGCAAGACTCGGATCCGCACATACTTTGCCTACCTCACCAGGCTTCGCCAAGCCATTGCCCATCCCTTCCTCTTGGAAGGAGTGATGGCCGAAAACTTCACCCTGGAAGATTTCCATTGGTTGAGGTTTCAGATGAGGAAGCATGGTGGCAAGTTGCCTCTCCATAAGCAACTGTCGAAGTGGGTAGACATGGAGTATAGCTCTCTCGAAGATTCGACTTTTAGCAAGGGTCGATTCGGGTATGAATTCAACATGGACGCTCAGCTAGCAGCTATCGAGCGGACAAAGACCACCAAGGACGTTCTATGCCGCCTTTGTTACGAGATTTCTCAGCAGCCATGGACCACGGAGGTATGTCGTGCTAACGCCCGAGTTACTTCGGGTACCATGGAGAAGGCGTCATGCTAACATCGATAGTGCGGACATGTATTCTGTTACGACTGCCTCCAGATGCAGCTCGAGAAGTCACAACCGGACGGATCAGATCGGGCGGGCGGGTTCCAGTGTCCATGCTGTGGGTCCAATATCGATCAGCCACCAGTTCCCTTGGAGGAACCCCAGCCGCTGCAGCACCAGCCCAGCCCTAGTCCTCTGAATGAGGAGCCCGCGGCAGATCCTTTGGAGGACTCCCTCAACCCCCATCCCGAGCCAGATCCGGCAGACAACCACCGGCCTCGGAGTCGTGCCTCCAGAAAGAAACACGATAAAAAGAAAGAAAGGCGGCTGGGGGACGACGAGCTAGGTTTTCAACCCAAGCTTCAAGGTATTTCAACGTGGCTTGAGGATTGCGACAAGAAGTCGCCAGCGGAGTCTGTCGTTCCCAGTGCGAAAACAACCGCCGTCAAGAACCAGGTCCTCAAGTGGCAAAGGGTTGCGCCAGATGACAAGGTCATTAGTAAGTTGCCTGTTGTTCATATGTAAGAACATTAAATCTGACTGTGAGTAGTATTCCTCCAGTGGCGGCAGGTCGCCGGCATCCTCGGCCGGATGTTAGCCGAGGAAGGCATCAAGTTCGTCTACTACTTTGGTAGCTCCACCATGGACGGCCGGAACAAGGCTGTAGATGCTTTCCACAACGACGAGAGCATCAAAGTCATGGTAAGCAAAGAAGCACACTCCGCCGGCGGTCAATGCATTACTAATTCACCTTACAGATTGCCTCGGTCAAGGCCGGCGGCGTGGCTTTGAACCTGACCTGTGCCAACCGGCTCATCCTGGTCGACCAGTGGTGGAATGGGTTTGTGGAGGCCCAGGCCTTCTCGAGGTCCCACCGCGTCGGCCAGGTCAAAGAGACGTACTTCGCCAAGATCTCGGCGAGGAACACTATCGACGAGCGCCTGCACGACCTCCAGGTGGAGAAGGGCAAGCGAATCTCGGCGACGCTGGGGGAGGACGGCGCCAAGCGGCCTCCCTTGACCATCGAGGAGATGAAGCGGCTTATGGGCTTCGGTGAGGAGGACCCGGCCGAGAAGGATGGGAAGGAGGATGGGGAGGAGGATGGGGAGGAGGATGGGGAGGAGGAGCTGGCGGTAGGGTCAGAGGACGGCGCCTCCCGGCAGGGCGCCCAGCCCCCTTCCCAGTCCGCCGAGCCGGAGGACGAGGCCACGGCCCGGGAACGGCGCCGGGAGCGCCTCCAAGCTCTTGCCGAGCTCCAGTGGGGCTCCGACAACTCCGAGGGCTCCGATGAGGAGTAGCGGGGATGGACAATACTTTTTGAGATGTTGGATATGTATATATAGGGGCACGGGGGTAATGGTTAGCTAATCAGGGCGCGAAAATACCAGAAAAAAGGGGAGAGTGTAATCGTTTCCGACGTGGAAAAGCGAAAATGCGTAAAAGGGGGCGGAAATTTGAAGCTCCCGAGAAAAGGGGCCCAGGGGGAAATACCATGCGAACTCGACTGTTCTCGACATCGTCGCCACATCGCAACCATAATTTTGGAGTCGGCGGAGAGAGTCTAATCAAATCGGAGAAAACATCGAGAGTATTGTTACTTTCAGCTTAGTTATTCTCGGATCCTGGGCGATGCCGACTTTTTGTTAAGTCAAGTACGACTTTTCGTGTCTATTCTTCTTCCGGGAACGGCGCCTCCGGATCCCGGCCGAATAGTTTCGGCCCCACTTATGTCCGGGCGCCGAGAGAAATTCGCCAAGTAAACCCCCCGGCGTTCGAATATTTCCCGCCATAACTACCGCCTTCATTTCCAGGTACCACAAACTCCCTCTTCGATTTTCCCCCTCCCATACGCAGCTGGCCTCGTTGCCCTTGCCGTAGCTCCAGGCTGGTTCCCCCAACCTTCTGACCACCTTAACGCAAACCTTGGCTCCTGGATCACCGCTTCCCCCCGGAAAATCCGCATCCCTAGCTCCGCCGCCCTCATTCACTTTCTAGGTCGAGCTCTTAGCAGGCACGATGCAGGCAAGCAAAGGTTTGTTCAGCCTCACTAAGCAAGCTACTTACCATGGCACGCAAAGAAAGCCGGCGATGTTCCAACACGCCGTCAGAGTTGCCTAGCCAACCCAAAACTAGTAGGGAACTGCCTTGTTTGGCTGAGTGAGTGTGTACGGCCAGCGCAATCCCGCGTTGTATCTCGCCACAGCTCCGCAACACACAGGTTCGACGGCCAGGGTCTCCCTGATAGTACTGCCTACCACACCTGGGGCGTCCGGCAGGTTGGCGATGTCGGACAGGCCGGCTGACTTCTCCTAGTTCTACACCTCTCGGGGTGCGATAAACTTGTATGCGGTGGCTTGGAGCCCTCGCTAAAGATCTTTATCACACGTATGCGACTGTTGGACAGGCAGATGGAGATACCTGGCACAGTTTCTGAAGGAGAGAATATTTCATTATGGCAACAACATACGAGCTCCTCTGGCTCACCCGCCCACACTCCCATCCCCGCCAAAGACCATGGAGGGTCAGATCAATCCCGCAAATCAACACACATCCCGATCCACGGCCCTAGCTCCCTCGCCGGGGCTGAGGGCGCTCGTAGCGACGATTACCGATGGTCCTGGAGCGCCGATAGAGGCTATAAACGAAGCTCATTGACAGTACCGAAGCAGGGACGCGTCGCTGACACTGGAAATGGACATGTTAGTCATTGCGTTGCTTTAAGAACACGAAGAACACGGGAACTCTTTAGACCAGTTGGATAACGTCGGCAGGGAGGGAAGCAGCGGTAGCGGCAGAGGAACTTTGTTGCGCTTATGCGCAACATCAAAGGGACTTTCTTACCTTCGGCATTTGGTTTAACGGCCCATCAGTGGAAGGCGGGGACGACCATGGCGACCACTTCAGCCACACCTCGTCCAAGCCGACGTCCGCCAATGCAAGATGATCCCATACAACTGGCCCGATCAAGTCGCCAGGATCCTCCACGTGCCAACCACGGTACTGAAACCGGGTACACGAGTTGTCCTACTCCGAGACATCGGCAAGCAGGGGTCAAATTCCGAGGGGTCACTGCTACTGTGGACAATCCGGCAGATGGCCATGACGACGGATATCAGGTTTATAGGGCTTTTCTAAGAAAGAAACAACCCATCAAGACTCTGTCCCGCAGGGCGGACGAGCGGTTCGAGGTGGATGCCGTCACGACTGATCGCTTGAAAAGCTTCCTCGCAGTGCTGAGCTTGGGTGGCGTGGGTGAGTCGTTAGAACCATGTGGTTAACACAGTTCATAGCATAGGTACCATCTCAATGGCTTTACTCAGTTATTGCCGTTGCGTGCTACAGACGTTATGGCCCACCACCTATTCAAAGCGTTTATGGCTTTGAAAATAAGATACGTGAGATGGGATATTCTAAAATGTAAGGTCAGCACATTGTCGAGAAGCAACACAGAACACATGAAGAAAGGAACAATACATACCCAACAACACCTTGCAACGCGGCTGCAATCGGCTGCCAATGGTCCGCAAGAAACATTTCGTCATCATATGTGTCTCTCCCCGTGTCAGCCACCAATATGACCACGATTGCCAGGGCACACAGAACGACGGTAATCCATTTCAAGAGAAGAAGACCACAAGATTCCCATCTCCATTTTCGTCGTTCCCGATTCCAGAGGAGGATAATTTCAAACAGCCCAAGAACAGTTGTCCAGGCAGCCTGTGGGTTGAGGTCAAGTTAGCGTCTGAGCAGAGGGAAGGAGAGGAGGGCCGAGATCGACGAACCGAAGCGTATCCAAATCCTAGATCTACTCCAAAGTAGACACTACAAAAGATGAGAATGCCTATTGTGGCAAGGCTGCAGATGACGATGGCCGTGTGGAGCGCGATCTGCGCAACCACGACTGATGGCTGAACCGATGGGCGCATCGTCGCCAGATCGCTACCCTCGGGGAGAGACCGTGTTGACAATGAGTTGCTTTGACGTGAGACGATGGAACATCTGGAGAACCGATTGTCCCAGGCCTAGCTATGTAAAGAACCATTTCATTTCCCGGGTGAAGGGTAGGTGACACAGGGCCTGAAGTTTAATCAATTATTGCCCAGCTCGGTAAATTAGGGGTGTCTGTTGGACTCTATCGTAAGCCTGCGCCGCACAGCGAGATTGTGCGTCCCAGCCCTACCACCAACCATGGAGTCATTCTGGCTGATTTGGAGTCATAGTGCGCGTACCGTGCCTTTCGCCGGCCAACCAAGAGTACGGAAAATACCCGGCAATAACTCCGACTTCCGTTGACCGGGACTTGAGCATTGGATTGGTGGTTTAGGTAGGAAGCGATGTGTTCTGAATACCTAACCCCGACAAAGCAGCTCCCCGGCTCTGTAAATTCGGAGATGGATTGTTTGGAAGCTGTGGGATTTGCTTCGACAGTAGGCGCCTAAGCATCACCTGACCCTGAAAGTAGTCAGTATTTTCCTCTAATGTAGGCAGGAGCTTTGATGTTGATATTCTCACCAGCGGAGGGGGTAGACGGCTGCACTCATGGTGGTAGAACCGCATCGTCCCAGCAAGTCCGTTTGAAACCGCTGCACCACCTTGTTGATGACAGTGCCTCCATCCTCTCATAGGGGACGCTCCCTTCCTAATAACTTCTCATCAAGGCCCGATTGACCCGTCTTGCGCTGTCTCAGTTTCCCAGGGGTGAGACCGAATTTGTCCTGGGGAATGCTTTCCCCCGCGCGAGAAAATGGGGACGAGGTGTTGCAGGAGAGAGGTGCTTTTCTTCGCTACCGGCGGGATGGCGACCCCCAAACCCCAGTGTATCTCTAGACTCGTCAGCCCGGCTCGCTCCGCAAATCAACCTCGCTTTCATCTTATTCACTCTTCCCTGTTGATCCCAATGAACCCATCATGGTGTAGCGAAGACGTTCGGACACACCGAAGGCAGAGAAAAGCGAAGGGAGGAAAGCGTGGGAGGAAGAGAGAGAGAATACCAGCTAAATCCCTGCACAAAAACCCAATCGCCCAGCCTAGGCTCAGTCGTTCAGCTACTGGATTCGTAGGAGTGGCCTGTATCTGGACTGACTTTCATTGCGCAAGCTCGACTTAGAATGTCGTCATTTTTTGGCCGCCGTAACTCGACGCCCCCAAACAGGGGTAGTACGCCCATGCAGAGGGAACAAGCATTGAGGACATGAGAACAGAGCCAATAATACGCCTATTTTGATATTTGAGCCCTGCTCATCCCACTTACTGTCACGGCGCCACTGAACATCGCTGGGAAAACGCGCTGACATTGCGCATCTGTACCGTGTCTCCCCCAAGCTAACAGGGATCAGAGAAAATTCTCGAATCTCTCACTCAAGCCTATTCGTACGTATGTCGGTAGATTGTAGCGCATTGTCTCAGATCAGACGTCACTCGTGAACTATTCCCTGTTCATATTCCACATAGCTGGATGTAGGCGTACCAAAGGGGCCAAAGGATCATCTCCCCATGCCGTCCCCCACGGTGAGATCTCCATGAACTGGCGGTTGGCCTTGCCTAGCTCTACACAGTTGTCTGGAATACAACAAGCTAAAGAACGCCTCCTTTGCTCATCCTGCCCAAGTGAGGCCTTGAATCATTACCATTTGTCATGGCAATCCCACGGGACAGGAAACCAGTACGGGAAGAAGCAACTATCCCCGAGGTGAGCGAGGGGCTGAAGTAAACAAACGTGGGATATGTGTTTCGCAGCTATTCCCTAGACCGGGTGTCGCCCCCGATGCTCCAGGTTCAGG
>Ga0164242_10002684_pt1 | contig 20564 bp, 13 predicted proteins | sample OricomgcompostMG_FD_108783 | JGI IMG/M metagenome (GOLD analysis project Ga0164242, IMG submission 108783) | Miracle-Growth compost microbial communities from Emeryville, California, USA - Original compost - Miracle growth compost (MG) ... | reverse complement strand
GCGAGGATCGCCGCGTTGCGCTGGCCGAAGTCGCTGCCGCTCATCGCGTTCAGGTTCGGCCGGATCACGACGTCCGCGTACTTGTCCAGTTCGTAGGTCTTGATCGTCTGCCCCATGATCGTGAACGTCTGCATCAGCATGTCGAACGAGTTCTGCGTGGCGGCGTTCTCCGGGTTGCTCGAAATGTCGACCGCGATCACGAAGTCCGCGCCCATCCGCCGCGCGAACGACGCCGGCACCGGACTCACGAGGCCACCGTCGACGTACTCGTGACCGCCGATCGTCACCGGGTCGAAGATCGACGGTATGCTGCACGACGCGCGCACCGCAATGCCGGTGTTGCCGCGCTGGAACAGGATCGGCTGGCCGCTGCGAAGATCCGTCGCGACGATGCCGAGCGGCTTGTTCATCTTCTCGATCGGCCGGTCGTGCAGCGTCCGGTTCACGTAGTTCTGCAGCGCAATCCCTTGCAGCAGGCCGCGCGAGCGGAACGGCATCGCCCAGTCGCTGATCGACGCTTCGTCCATCGTCAGCGCGAGCCGGTTGATCGCGATGCCGGTCATGCCGGACGCGTACAGCGCGGCGACCACCGAACCCGCGCTCGTGCCGGACACGAGATCGATCCGCAGATTGCGCGCTTCGAGCGCCTTGATCACGCCGATGTGCGCGAAGCCGCGCGCTGCGCCGCCGCCGAGCGCAAGGCCGACGCGCAGCGGCCGCGACGGCTTCGCGAGGGGCGGCGCGGTCGCGACCGGCGGGTTTTGCCGGCCGACGGTGGTCGTGCAGGCGGCGAGGACGGTGGAGGCGGCGGCGAGCGAAAAACTGCGACGGCTCAACGAGGATGGCGATGGCGATGACGGCTTCAACTGGGATTCTCCGGCGACGGTGTGCCGGCGCAGCGTGGCCGGCGCCTTGCGCCCGGCGGGTACGGCGGGTTGCGGCGGGCCGATGAGCCCGCGCTGAGGCGCCGTGCGACGCGCGCGGCGCGCCCATCATAAAGCAAAGCGAAGCGCGCGCAGGTCGTGCGGTTGTAACGCGATGTGTCGCGGCCGGACGGCGCGCGGTCGACGTAAAACCGCATCGCGCGCGGGCCGCGCGAGCACCGGACGAACCCGTCGCGCAGGGCCGCGGCGGCGGGCGAAGCGCCGGTCGGCGGGTATAATCCGGTCTTTCGTTTTTCCGATTCCCGGCTCGCCCCGCGCGTCGCCGGATGCCGAACCACCGCGCCACGCAACCGCGCAACAGCGCCGGGCCACCGCGCGATGCGCGCGCCGGCCGCGCGAGCGCAACGCCGTTCGTTGCAGGCCGCCGTTCGACGGCGCGGCATCGTCTTCGAGTAACCGTCCATGACCACCACCGTCCGTACCCGCTTCGCGCCGAGTCCTACCGGCTTCATCCATCTCGGCAACATCCGTTCCGCGCTCTATCCGTGGGCGTTCGCGCGTCACCACAACGGCGTGTTCGTGCTGCGGATCGAGGACACGGACGTCGAACGTTCGACGTCCGAATCGGTCGACGCGATCCTCGAAGGGATGGCGTGGCTCGGTCTCGATTTCGACGAAGGCCCGTTCTTCCAGATGCAGCGGATGGACCGCTATCGCGAAGTGCTCGCGCAGATGACGGAGCAGGGCCTCGTGTACCCGTGCTACATGTCGACCGACGAACTCGACGCGTTGCGCGAGCGTCAGCGCGCGGCCGGCGAAAAGCCGCGCTATGACGGCACGTGGCGTCCGGAGCCGGGCAAGGCGCTGCCGGTGCCGCCGGCCGGCGTGCAGCCGGTGCTGCGCTTTCGCAATCCGCTGTCCGGCGTGGTCGCGTGGGACGACGCGGTGAAAGGCCGCGTCGAAATCTCGAACGAGGAACTGGACGACCTCGTGATCGCGCGCCCGGACGGTACGCCGACGTACAACTTCTGCGTGGTCGTCGACGACCTCGACATGAAGATCACGCACGTGATCCGCGGCGATGACCATGTGAACAACACGCCGCGTCAGATCAACATCCTGCGCGCGCTCGGCGCCGAGCCGCCGGTCTACGCGCACCTGCCGACGGTGCTGAACGAGCAGGGCGAGAAGATGAGCAAGCGTCATGGCGCGATGAGCGTGGTCGGCTATCGCGATGCCGGCTATCTGCCGGAGGCGGTGCTGAACTATCTGGCGCGCCTTGGCTGGTCGCACGGCGATGCGGAGATTTTCACGCGCGAGCAGTTCGTCGAGTGGTTCGACCTCGAACACCTCGGCAAGTCGCCCGCGCAGTACGACCACAACAAGCTGAACTGGCTGAACAACCACTATCTGAAGGAAGCGGACAATGCGCGTCTCGCGGAACTGGCGAAGCCGTTCTTCGCGGCGCTCGGCGTCGACGACGCGGCGCTCGCGAACGGACCGTCGCTCGCCGGCGCGATCGCGCTGCTGAAGGATCGCGCGCATACGCTGAAGGACATCGCGGAAAGCGCGCAGTTGTTCTATCGCGAGCCGACGCCGGACGCCGACGCGCTCGCGCAGCACGTGACCGACGCGGTGCGCCCGGCGCTGCGGGATCTGGCGGACGCGCTGCGCTCGGCCGAATGGACGAAGGAGGGCATCTCGGCCGCGCTGAAGGCGACGCTTGCCGCGCACAAGCTGAAGATGCCGCAACTCGCGATGCCGGTGCGCCTGTTCGTGGCGGGCACCACGCATACGCCGGCGATCGACGCGGTGCTCGCGCTGTTCGCGCGTGACGTGGTGGTGAGCCGGATCGAGCGCGGTCTTTCGAACGCCGGCTGAGCGCGGCGCTTTGACGGTCCGCTTCAATGCGGCCTGCTTCAAAGGGTCTTTACAAGCCGAGATTCCCACTTTATACTCGCGCTTCTGTTCTGCAAGGGGGTATAGCTCAGCTGGGAGAGCGCTTGCATGGCATGCAAGAGGTCAGCGGTTCGATCCCGCTTACCTCCACCATCAACACCGTTTTGATGTGCCGCAGACAGTCGTAGAAGTCCGAAAAGCCCTGATAAATCAGGGCTTTGTCGTTTCTGGGCGTCGATTTTTGCGGTTTTCCGCCCGTTCCGCGCTCTGCGCCCTTGGGGACGGAAAGCCGCCGCCGCGCGCGGCGACCAGGGCGTCAGTGATCGAACAGGTGCGTCGCGTGCGTCACCGCGCCTCCCGCGCGGATCGCGGCGGCGACGAGCGCCGCTTCGGTCAGTTGCGCATCGGTGGCGCCGGCCTTGCGCGCTTCCTTCGTGTGGACGTCGATACAGTAGGGACACTGCGTCGTCAACGCGACGGCCACCGCGATGATCTGCTTCTGCTGCGCGCTCAGCGCGCCGTCGGCGAACGCCGCCTGGTCGAAGGCCCAGAAGCGCTTCATCGTTTCGGGTGCGTTTGCGTCCAGCTGCTTCAGCCTGGCGAGATTCTTCGTGTCGTACATGACAGTCTCCGGAGTCCAAGGGGTCGAAAAAGCATCGCGACGCGTTCGCGTTCCGTCGAACCGACGCGCCCCGACGAGAGGAAGTTCGTCGCGAACGCGCATCCGGTTACAGAATTTTTCACGCGGTGCTCCGCCGGCCCACTGTCGCCGGCAAGTGCGCGGCTCATTGCGTCCGTCGTTCGACGGACATCACGACCGGCTCCGCGGGCGGATCGTAGTGAGTGTGCCGAAGCTCGTCCGCGAGCGAATGTTCGTGTCCGCGCCACGGCTCCAGCGCGTTCTCCCATTTCGCAATGACCGCCGACGCGATGCTGTTGCCGACCACGTTGGTCGTCGTACGACCCATGTCGATGAACTGATCCACCGCCAGCAGCAGCACCACGCCCTCGACCGGCAAACCGAACAGCGGCAGCGTCGCCGCGATCACGACGATCGCCGCCCGCGGCACGCCGGCGACGCCCTTGCTCGTCAGCATCATCACCAGCAGCATCGAAAACTGCTGCCCGATCGACAGATGGATGTTGAACGCCTGCGCGACGAACAGCGACGCGAATGCCTGAAACATCATCGAACCGTCGAGATTGAACGAGTAGGCGAGCGGCAGCACGAACGTGCTGATGTGGGTCTTGACGCCAAAACGGGTCAACTGGTCGATGGTCTTCGGATACGCCGCTTCACTGCTCGACGTGCAGAACGCGATGACCATCGGCTCGCGGATCAGCCTCATCAGCGTGAATACCGACTTGCCGAGGACGAGGTAACCGGCCAGCAGCAACACGCCCCACAACACCACCATGCCGAAGTACACCGCGCCGACGAACTTGCCGTACGTCACCAGCATGCCGAGCCCCTGCACGGTGATCACCGCCGCGATGGCGGCGAACACGCCGAGCGGCGCGAACCACATCACGTAGCCTGTGACCTTCAGCATGATCGAAAAAAGCGCCTCGATCGCCGACAGCAGCGACGGCGGTATGTGTTGCCTCAACGCGCCCATCGCGGTGCCGAAGAATACGCCGAATACGAGGATCGGCAGGATCTCGTTTTGCGCCATCGCCTGGAAGATGCTGGTCGGAACGATGTGCACGATGAAGTTGTGCAGGTTGAACGCCGACGTGTTGACGGCGGATTTCGCGCTCGCCGCCGGCAGCGGCAGGTTCATCGTGTGTCCCAACTGGAACAGATTGGCGAGCACCATGCCGATCAGCAGCGACACGAACGATGCACAGAAAAACCAGCCGAGCGCCTTGATGCCGGCGCGCCCGATCGTCTTCGCATCGCCCATCGCGGTCAGTCCGACCACCAGGCCGCTGAACACCAGCGGCGAGATCACCATCTTGATGAGCCGCAGAAAGATGTCGGTGACGAGCGAGAAGTCGCTCGCGATCGCCTTGGCCGCCTCGGGCGTCGCGGCCGTTTCGTGGCACACGTAGCCGGCGATGGTGCCGGCCACCATCCCGGCGATGATGGTAAAGCCCAGCAGATTTTGCTTCATTCCTGTCTCCTCGACCGTGCCCGGTTCGGTTCGGCCAGAACGTGTTCGAAGCCGGTCGCGATATCGTGCCGGGCGCTGCGCGCCCGTGGCGTTATCGAATGAAAATCCGGGGTACCGCGCGCGGGACGCGCTAACCGGCGTTGCGCGTATCGACGCCGGCCGGCAGCGTCGAGCCGAACGCATCCATATACCCGAACAGCGCCGCGCTTCCGCCGGTGTGGACGAACACCACGGTTTCGCCGCGGCGGAACTGGCCGTTGCGGATCAGGTCGATGAGCCCCGCCATGCCCTTGCCCGAGTAGACGGGGTCGAGCAGGATGCCTTCGGTGCGCGCGAGCAACGACACGGCCTCGACCATTGCCGCGGTCGGCAGGCCGTAACCGTCGCCGACGTAATCGCAATTGGCGACCACGCGCTCGCGGCGTACGACGCCCGGCATGCCCAGAAACTCGGCCGTCTCGCACGCGAGCCGGAATACGCTCGCTTCCTGCGCTTCGCGCGCCGCGCGCACGCCGATGCCGAGCACCGCGACGCCGCTGTTGGCGCCCTCGAAGCCGGTGACGAGGCCGGCCTGCGTGCCCGCGCTGCCGGTCGCGTGGACGACCCGGTCGACGACGATCTGCTGGTCGTTGGCCTGGGTCAGGATTTCCAGCGCGCAATTTACGTATCCGAGCGCACCGATGCGGTTCGAGCCGCCGCCCGGAATCACGTAGGGCTGGCCGCCGTCGGCGCGGACTTCGTCGGCGACCGCCTGCATCGCCTGGTTCATGTCCGTGCCGCCGGCGTAGGTTCGCGTCGGCGCGCCCATCAGGCGTTCGAGAAACACATTGCCCGAATGGAGGTAGTTCGGATCGCGATTGCCGGTGCGGTCTTCGAGCAGCACGATGCAGCGCAGGCCGAGTTTCGCGGCCGCGGCGGCCGTCTGGCGCGCATGATTGGATTGCGTCGCGCCCTGCGTAATCACCGTATCGGCACCTTGTGCGAGCGCGTCGGCCATCAGGAATTCGAGCTTGCGGGTCTTGTTGCCGCCGGTCGCGAGGCCGGTGCAGTCATCGCGCTTGATGTAGAGCGTCGGGCCGCCCAGAAGCGCGGTCAGACGCGGCATCGGTTCGAGCGGCGTGTTCAGATGGCCGAGCCGGATGCGGGGATATTTCGACAGATGCATGGTGAACCTTCAACGGTTGGGAAAGGAAGACGACGGGAGGGGCTCGCGGCGTCGCGCGTACCGCACGCAGCGCTGCGCGAGATTGGCGGTGGCGTCGACGACCGGGCGCGTGAGGTCGCCTTCGCGCAGCACGAGCGGGACTTCCGTGCAGGCGGCGACGATCACGTCTGCGCCGGCGGCGACCAGCGTTTCGCCGAGCGCGCGCATGCCGGCGTGCACGTCGGGGGCGAGGTCGCCCTGCTTGATCCGGTAGAGGAGCGTCATGAAGCGCTGCTGATCGGCCGGCGCGAGCACCAGTGCGTCGCGCTCGCGGCGCGCGAGCGCCTGCTGATACAGGCGTGCGTCGAGGCAGCCTTGCGCGGCCAGCACGCCGATGCGTCGCGCGTGTGGAAAGTCGCGTTCACAGGCGTCGCATGCCTCCCCGATCATGCTGACGAAAGGCACCGAGACGGCCGCGCGGATGTCGGCCTCGAACGCGTGCGCGGTGTTGCACGCCATCACCAGAAAATCGGCGCCGGCGCGCTGCAATCCGGTCGCCATGTCGGCGAGCACCGGCCCGGGCGACGCGCCGACGCCTGCGATCGCGTCGTTGCGGTCCGGCACCTTCGGATTCGAATCGACGCGTACCCGCAGATGTTCCTGCTCGCGCGTCACCGGCGTCATCGCCACCAGCCTCGCGAGAAAATCCACGGTCGCTTGCGGTCCCATCCCGCCGAGCACGCCGATCACCAGATCGGCGTTCATCGGATCGTTGTTCATGGCGTCCATCTGTCGAGTCGGTGTCCGACGATTCTAGGATCGCGGGCGCGGCCGATGCCAATGCTGTTTTGGGCGTAATCTATGCGCGGCCGGAATAGTTCGTCGCCGGCACGGTCAACCGGCTAATCGGGCACGAGCGCATGGAACTCAAATGGCTTGAAGACTTCGTTGCGGTGGCGAAGCTGCGCAATTTCTCGCACGCGGCCCATGCACGCCACACGACGCAATCGGCGTTGAGCCGACGCATCAAGGCGCTCGAAATCTGGTACGGCGCGTCGCTTTTCGATCGCAGCACCTACCCGGTCGTGCTGACCGACGCGGCAACGGCGTTCCTGCCGCTGGCCGAGCAGATCGTCGCGGACCTGTATCGCAGTCGTCGGGAGGCGCGGGCCAAGCTCGGCGCGTCCGGGCGCACGATCGGGTTTACGATGCCGCATTCGCTGGCCGTATCGTTTTTTCCGGGCTGGTGGCATCGCCAGCGAGGGCTGCGCGACCATACGGCCACGGTGATTGCCGCCGATTTCGACGAATGCGTCGAACTGTTGCTGAGCGGTGCTTGCCCTTTTCTGCTGTGCTACCGGCACGATGCGCTGCCGGACGGCCTCGAAAGCCACGGTTTGCGAGGCGTGCAGGTAGGACACGACCGGCTCGTGCCGGCCTCCGCGACCGACGACGACGGGAACGCGCGGTTCGACCTGTCGGCGCAGGGCGACGCGCCGACGCCGCTCCTTGCGTACACGAAGACTTCGTTCCTCGGCAAGATCGCGAGCATGCTCCATGCGCGACTGGAGGCGTATGTCGACGTCACGCTGCGTTATGAAAGCGCGCTCGTCGAAGCGCTGAAAGCGGAGACGCTGCTCGGCGAGGGCGTCGCATGGCTGCCCGAAGCGATGATCGGGCCGGAACTGCGCGCGGGCAAGTTGCAGATCGTCGGCGATGCGTCGCTTTCGGCTCCGCTGCAAATCTGGCTGTATCGGCGCGCGTCGTCGGCGACGTCATCCGCGGGCGACGTGCTGGGCACGGTATGGAACGACGCGCGCGCGGCGACGACGCACGCGCATGGCGCCGTGGCGTCCGGCGGCGACTGAAGAACCGGCGCATTGGCGCGGCGGCGCCATGGCGTTGCGCCGCGTACGCCGTCGACGGCCGGATTGGCCCGTTCGTTGCCGAACGGGCGGTGCGCGCCGCTTCCGCGTTCCTGTCCGTGTCATGGGTTGAAACGCGATGAACGGCGCGCACGCCGGCGCCGCGCCGCGAAGCGCGCCCCGGCCGCGCCCGTCAGAAGTTCGCGTGCACGTTCACGAACGCGCTGAACGGCTCGCCGACGTACGCGCCGGCCGCGTTGGCCGCGATGAAGTAACGCCGGTCGGTAAGGTTGTGGAGATTCAGGTCGATGCCCCAGCGCGGCGCCTCGTAACCGAACGCCGCATTCGCGATCACATACGACGGAATCGAGTTCGCGTCGGTGATGTCGCTATACGACTTCGCGACGTAGTTCACGCCCGCGCCGACATAAAACCCGGGCACACCCGCAATCGAAAAGTCGTAAGTGGTCCACAGATTCGCGAGCCAGGCCGGCGCGCCCTGCGGACGGTTGCCGACCGACGCGATGCCCTGCGGGTTTTCGGTGATCTCCGGGTCCTGCGCGGTGACGTTCGCGAGCAGATGCCAGCGGCTCGTCAGCGTCGCGTCGAACGACGCTTCGGCGCCGCGCGTCTTCTGCGCGTCGAACACGACCGACTCGACGCCGTTGACAGTCGCCAGCGCGGCGACGTTGTCGCGCTTCACGTCGAACAGCGCCGTGTCGACGAGGAGCCGATCGTCGAGCAGCGAAAACTTGATGCCCGCCTCGTACTGCATCGCGGATTCCGGCGCGCCGATGCCGTTCTGCGTGTTCTCCGAGTTGAAGTTCGCGAAGTGGCTCTTCGAGATGCCGAAATACGGCGTCATCCACGGCAGCAGCTTGTACAGCGCACCGATGTTCCAGCTGACCGGCGCATCGTTGCGCGAGTCGGTCACGCCGGCAAGCAGCGGCTGGCCGTTGGTGCCGACGCGGCCCGGCACCGAGATGTTCGGCGTGAGCGACGTGTCCCACCAGTCCTGGCGCACGCCGGCGCGAACCTTGAACCGGTCGGTCACGTCGATCTGATCGGTCGCGTAGACGCTGTAGTAGTTCGCGACCAGATGGTCGTTGTCGCACGAATGCTTCGCATCGCACAGGAACGTCAGCGCGTCGGCGGAGGTCTCCGGCGGGACCGGATCGAACGCGTCGGGAATGTTCGGCAGATCGGCGGTGCTGCGATCCGTGTTGATCAGCAGATGCTGGTACTCGAAACCGGTCAGCAGCGTGTGCCCGACGGGACCGGTCGCGAATTTCCATACCGGTTCGAGTTGATAGTCGAACGCGCTGTCGCTGTCGTCCTGCTGCCGCAACTGCCGGCCGATCACCTCGCCGTTGCTGACCTTCGTACTGGTGCTGTCGCCGTTGCCGAGCACGTCGAGCGAACGGTGCAGATAGGAAAAGCGGTTGTTGATCGTCAGGAAATCGTTGACGCGCCATGCGTCGGACACGGTCGGACGCACATAGGTTTGCCGCGCGAACGCAAACGGCGTGGAGAACTTCGCGTCGCGCGACACGTTTGTCAGCGGCGAGCCGTTGAAATAGAGGATGCCGTACGAGTCGGGCGTGTCGTGCGTATCGCGCAGGTCCAGCGAGAACTCGATCTTGTGATGGCCGAGCTGCCATTGCAGTTCCGGCCTGATTTCACGGTCGCGGTTCGCCAGGTCGCGAAAACCGTCCGCGCGCGAGAATGTCGCGTCGACGCGGTAGTTCAGGCCGGCAATGCCGGTCGGCCCGGTGATGTAGCCGCTGCTCGTGACGGTGCCGAACGAGCCCGCCTGAACGCTGCCGCCGTAGTGCAGATCCTTCGACGGCGCGTAATGCACGACGTTGATCGTGCCGCCCGGCGGCCCGCTGCCGAACAGCGCGGAGCCGGGGCCTTCGAGAATTTCGATCCGCTCGACGCCGTTGAGCGAATGCGAAATGCCGCCGAGTTCGTCGCCGTCGGAGAAGCCGTCGTTGTAGATTTGCGCGTTCAGGCCGCGGATCAGGAAGTGATCGAAGTAGCCCTTCGAATCCTGACCGCCGTAGTTGACGCCGCTCGCATTGGTGATCGCGTCGCGCAGCATCGTGCCGCCTTGCTCGGCCACGAGTTGACGCGGAATGACCTGCACGTTGGCCGGCAGGTCTTCGAGCCGCGTGCCGGTCTTGCTGACCGCCACGCGCTGTTTCGGATCGTTGACGCGATCGCTTTCGACCAGCGGCCCGTAGCCGGTCGGCGCGGTGCCCTGGACCTGAATCGCCGGCAAGGTCGAATCGGTCGCCGCGGGCTGCGGTGCCGGCGACGGCGATGGCGTTTGCGCGCAGCCGGCGCGCGCAAACGCGATACCGACGCAGATCACCGCGAAGCGGACTTCCGATCCGATCCGCGAGCGGGTATCGACGGCGTGCGCCGCCTGTCGGGCATTTCTGACATTCATGGATATATCCCCTTACGAACATTTCAGTTGTGTGCCGTTTCGCTCGATACGCACGAACGTCGAATGGACGGTCCTTGCGCGCGCGAACGAACGGCATGCGGCTGCCGCGCGCGACGACGCGCGGCGGTAACCAGCACCTGAGTGGGGACTTTCTTGAATGCCGACCGCTGCATTGGCGGTCGCGGGAGACAGCGCGAGCCCACGGAGATCGTGGGCATCGCGGTGTGAACGCAGGCTTCGCGGGGTTTATTCCGGGGGTGGCGGAATTTTTTTGCGCAGGGCGGGGCGACCTGCTGTCCCGGCGAAACCGGTGTTGCCGACGTCACCGTTCGGGTGACGGCGTTGCCTGCTTCAGACGCCGTGCAAAGCGAACGCGACCGGTCTCCCGCGACGGGCGTCGACCTAGAACCGGTGGTCGATACCGAACGATATGCCGGTTTGCTTGCTGTGCAACGACGGGTTCAGCGTCGCATTGGCCACGTAACCGCCGGTGAAATGCGTGTAGTCGACGTCGGCGTACAGTTGGGTGCGCTTCGACAGCACATAGTTGACGCCGAGAATGGCCACGCCCTTTCTGCCGTCGACGCCGTTGGTCTTGTTCTTGTTGTCGTAGTACGCGCCCGTCATGGAGAAGTACGACGATATCGCGTACCGGAAGCCGCCCCACAGGTACTGATTGCGCGTGAGACTCAACGCGCTGGAAGGCACGGCCTGCAGGTTCAGCGAATAGCCGCCCATCAGATCCACCGGCCCGATCGACACCGCGCCGCCGGCCGTGTATTGATCGCTGCCGAAGTACTCGTCGGTCGTCGCGGACAGCGCTTTCGAGCGCCGCGTATAGCCGGCGCCGAATTTGAACGTCCTCGTGTGGTAGTTCACGCCGCCCGCGAGCATCGTGCCGTCGGCGAGGCTGCCGGCCACGCCGCCGGGCGCGTACGCGGCGCGTACTGTCCACGGGCCGAAGTCGCCGTGATAGTGGATCGCGCTGTCGTCGCGCCCGCTGGTGCCGCCGGAGATCGCCGCCGCTTCGGTCACGCCGAGATAGCGCAGGTTGAACGGTTCGAAATCCTTGATGATCCGGTGCTGCAGCGTGAACTGGTGCCCCATGTCGACCTGGCCGAACGGGCCGCCGAACCCCACCGTCGAGTTACGCTGGAACAGCTGGTTGGTGGTGCTGCTGTTCGCGCCCGTCGACAGCACATAGCCGGCTTCCAGGTCGAAGCGTACGTAGTATCCGGCGCCGAGATCCTCGATGCCGAGAAACCCCAGCCGGTTCGACTGGTAGACGCCGTTCGACGCCATCGAAAGCACCGCACCGCCGGCCTTGGTGCCGTTGACGACGTTGCGCAGGCCGCCGTCCAGCGAGCCATACAACGTCACGCTGCTTTGCGCGTGAGCGGTCGCCGCAAAGAGTCCCGTCAAGGTCACTGCTGCCAGTGCGCGCGCGATGCGTGTCACGCGCGTACCGGGTCCTGCTCCTGCGAATTTGTGCATATCTCCTCCGTTAACATCGTTTTATTTTTGCGGCCGGACCATGCGCGGCGCGCAAGATTCCCGACCACGCCCGGTGGCATGGTCAGGATCACTACACGTTGGGTCGACTCGCTCTGTCGAGCGAGACGGCGAAAGCCGCTAGTCAGTCATGGCCGCCGCCCGCTTCGCGTACCGGCGTTTCCGGCTTGACGCCGCCGCGACGGTTCGCGAACGTGCGCTCGCCGGTCTCGCGCCAGCCGCCCGACGTAGCGGCTTTCGCGTATTCGTCCCAGCGCTTGTCCCAGTCGCCGAGGTGGTAGCCGTGCCACGGCGGACGCGGCGTGAGGTGCGGCAACTGCAGTTCTTCCCAGATCTTGCGGGCCGCGGTCATGTATTGCTCCGCCGGCAGCGCGAGCGGCGGCATGTCGTGCTTCAGCGTCGCGTCGATCAGCAGCGTGCTTTCGAGCGGCGCGCGGCCGGACTTCGGGCCGTGTCCGCTGGTGCGGTACGGCGCGACATGCACGTCGTGCGTGAAGTCCGAGCGATACGCGAGCGACCAGAAAACGGCGTCGGCATTTTCCGGATTGATGTCCTCGGACACGGCGATGACCAGCTTGCCGCACTGCGCCTGCAGCGTCGCCGCGCCCTGCATGCCGCGCCAGACTTCGGCCTGCGGCGTGCCGCGCGCGAACTGCACGAAGATCACCTTGCGCAGGTTGGTCAGCGGTTCGTGCATCACGACCCGCTTGACGCCGCGCACGCCCATCACCTTCTGCAGATGTTCGAGGAACAGCGGCTCGTAGGCCACTTTCTTCAGCACCGAGCTTTCGCTCGGCGTCACCTGGCTGATGATCGACACGAAGACGGGCTTCTTCTTCATCGTGATCGCGGTGACGTGCATCGACATGTTGTAGTCTTCGAGCGCGATGTGGCCGTGGCTCTCGCCGAACGGGCCTTCGGGCTCCAGCGCATCGGTGTCGATCAGACCTTCGATCACGATCTCGGCATCGGCCGGCACCAGCAGGTCGATAGTCCTGCAACGGACCACGCCGACCGGCGCGCCCAGCAGGCCGCCCGCCACCGCCATCTCGTCCTGGTCGATCTGCAGCTTTTGCGGCCCGGTGAACAGCACGGCGGGCGCGCAGCCGAGCACGATCGCGCACGGCATCTGCTGGCCCTTCGCGCGATATTTTTCCCAGTGCAGATAGCCGCCGGCGCCCGACAGGCGGCTCGCCATACGCACGCCCAGGCGGTCCTCCGCCTTCAGCGCGGCGCGATAGGTGCCCATGTTCTGAACGCCGCTTTCCGGGTCCCGGGTCACGCACAGCGTCGCGGTCAGATACGGCGCGGCGTCGAAGCCCGGCGTGGAGACCGGCACCGGCAGGCGAGACAAACCCTTGCGCTTCAGTTCGTCGCCGGTGATCACGACTTCCTGACACGGCGCCTGCTTCGCCATCACCGGCGGGATCGGCTCGGCGATCGCCTCCATCCAGACCTTGCCGATCTGCTCGACCGGCAGGCCGAGGCCCGTGGCGTAGATCTCCGGCGATGCGGCGAGGCCGCCGATCAGCACCGGAATGTCGTATTGGTTGCCCTCACCGTCGATCACGTTGGTGAACAGGAACGCGCGGCGCTGGTCTTCGTCCAGACCGCCCTGGAACTGCCAGCGCGCGAGCGGGTGCAGTTCGGTGTCCTTGTTGATCGGTCGATCGATGCGGGTAAGCAGGCCCTTCGCCTCCAGCCGCGCGACATGCTCCTGCAGGTCGCGCGGCGCGCGCGGTGGATCGCCGGCTACAGCGGCGGCGCTCGAAAGATGGTCCATCACACTCTCCTTGGCCGGATGGCGGCTCATTGATTATCTGGAACGGGATTGCGCGGGGCGGTGCTGCGCCCGGCGCGGATTCGTTAGCGATCGACGTCGATCGGGCCGTCCGTCGCGGCCGAAGGAACTCGCGGCGGAAAGCGCGGTACGTCGCTCAGTGCCGGCGCTGCGATGCGCGGTGCGCAGCAGCGCCGCGGTTTGCGCCGGGCAGCAGCGCCGACAAGATCATCAGCGACGCGACGCCGACGATCACCGGCTGCTTCAGCAGCAGGCCGACGACGAGCGGCAGCGCTTTCAACGCCTGCGGTTCGAGGAACAGGCTGCCGAAGCCGAGCATCAGCGAAAAGCCGGTGATCGCGAGTTGCCGCTCGCCCCATTCGACTTCGCTCAGCATTTCGACGCCGTGGACGAAGACCATGCCGAACAGCACGGTCGCAGCGGCCGCGAGAATCGGCACCGGCAACACGACGAACAGGTAGTCGAGCTTGTTCAGAAAGCCCATGACGACGAGCAGGATGCCGGTGGCCAGCGTGACGTGCCGCGACGCGACGCGCGTCGAGCGCAGCAGCGCGACGTTGGCCGGGTAGGGCAGGTTGCTGACCGCGCCGATGCAGCTACCGAGCGCCGAGCCGAGCATCATCGCGAATACGCCCCACGACAGGCGCGTGGTCGGCATCGTCTCGCCGGTCCATTCGCCGACGACGGTCATCAGCGTCATCGTCTGGATGTTGATCGCGACGATCACGAGGAAGAACACCAGCACGTATTGCGGGTTGATCGAAAAGCCGAACGCGAACGGATGCGGCAGCACCACCCACGGGGCCTTGGCCACCGTCGCGAAGTCGATCGCGTGGAAGCACTCGAAGGTCAGCGCGCCGGCCACCAGCGCGATCAGCAGCGCGACGCGGCGCAGGATACGGATACGGGAAATCGCCAGCACCATCAGCACCAGCGCGGTCACGAGCCCGGCGCCAAGGTTGATCAGCGGGAAGGTCGGGTCGGTGGATTTGCCGAGCCAGTGCGGGAACGCGAGGTCGGCCATCTGCATCATCACCAGCATCACGATCACGCCGGCGATCTTCGGGTCGCGCACCACGCGGGCGAGCACCATGATCGCGCTCTTGCCGCGCACCGGAATCGACAGCGCGCACCAGATCAGCGACGCGACGCACAGCGAGCCGAAACCGGCGCCGAGACTGCCGCCGACCATGTGGCCGAACGACAGCAGTGCGGCGAACACGCCCGCGTAGGGGCCGGCGACGAGCGGCGCGCGGCCGAAGAAACCGGCGATCAGGATCGTCGTCAGCCCGCAGCCGATGAAGGTCGCGCTGTAGAGATCCGCCACCGTGCTGATCGGCAGGTTGAACGACTTCCCCATGATGCCCGGGAAGACGAAGATGCCGGTCATCACGAAGATGTTCTGCAGCCCCATCAGGATCGAGTCCTTGACGGGCAGGCTGTCCGCCGGCAGCACGTCGAACATGGCGCCGGTGTCGTGCACCGGGTCTTCTTCGGTACTGCCGATGGTGGATTGGCGACCGCCAGCGTGAGGCGATGTGGACATTCCGTCTCCTTGGTTTCCGGCGATTAGCCCGTTGTCATTATGTTTGTATGATTGCATGATTGGAAAGGCGGTGTCAACGGGGCTTGTCCAGCAGATGAGCGGGACGCAGGCATATAGATTGGCGCCTGCGGGCTGAGCGATACGTACATTCTCTATTCTGTATCATCGTATTACGTAATACGAACAGGCAAAATCTGCCGTATGCCCATCCCGCCCGCTGACGCCTGCGCGGAATCGTCGGACCCAGGCCGCGCGAGCGAAGGTATGGCCCGCGCGAGAGCCGCGGGCGTCCGCGCGTCGGCCGTGCGGGGATCGCCCCCGTACACCGGAACCCCGGTCGCGCCGGCCCGCAGGCTGCACGACGCGCGCGCCGCACACCGGCGGCACGCTTCACGCGTCCCGCAGCCGAAACTGCGCAACCGAATGCTTCAGATGCCCGGCCTGTTCCGCGAGCGACGCGGCGCTGGCCGCCGCCTGTTCGACGAGCGCCGCGTTCTGTTGCGTGACCGTGTCCATCTGCGAGATGGCGATGCCGACCTGCGCGATGCCCGTACTCTGATCCGCGGAGGCGGCCGAAATCTCGCCCATGATGTCGGTCACGCGTCGCACCGACGCGAGGATCGCGTGCATCGAGTCGCCGGCGCTGACGGCGAGTGTCTGGCCGCGCGTGACGTTCGCGACCGACGCGCCGATCAGCGTCTTGATTTCCTTCGCCGCGCCTGCCGAGCGCTGCGCGAGCGCGCGCACTTCCGCCGCCACGACCGCGAAACCGCGCCCCTGTTCGCCGGCGCGCGCGGCTTCGACCGCGGCGTTCAGCGCGAGGATGTTGGTCTGGAACGCGATGCCTTCGATCACGCCGATGATCTGCCCGATTTCCTTCGAGCTTTCGGCGATTTCGTGCATCGTGCTGACCACTTCGCCGACTACCTGGCTGCCGTTTGCGACCGTGCTCGACGCGTCGTCGGCGAGCCGGCTCGCCTGCGTCGCGTTGTCGGCGTTCAGCTTCACGTTCGCCGTCAGCGTGTCCATCGACGATGCGGATTCCGACAGCGCCGACGCCTGTTCTTCGGTGCGCTGCGACAGGTCCGCGTTACCGGCCGCGATCTCGTTCGCGCCGAGCGTGATCGATTCGGCCGCGCGCTGGATGCCGGTGACGGTCGAGGTCAGCTGCGACTGCATCTGCGCCATCGCGTGCAGCACGCTCGACGTGTCGTCGCGGCGCAATTCGACCGGCACCGTCAGGTCGCCGGACGCGATGCGCCGGCATAGCTGGGCGGCATACGCCGGCTCGCCGCCGAGGCTCGTGCGAACCGTACGGATCAGCCGCAGCATCGCGATCGTCAGCAGCAGGCCGATCACCGACACCTGCGCGAGGTTGTGCAGGACCACGGACAAAACCGCCTGGTTGATGTAGTCGATATAGCCGCTGGTGAACAGGTGCCAGTCCCAGCCGGGGATGTACCGGCTGTAGGCGAGCCGCCCGACGGCTTCGCCGCTGCCGGCCTTCGGCCACAGGTAGCGCGTATAGCCGTCGCCGCCCGGCGACGAACTTTTCACGATATCGACCGCGACGTGCGCGCCGTCGGGCGCCGTCAGGCCCGACTGGTTCTTCGATTCGAGTTGCGGCGTTTCCGGCAGCAATACCGCGTTCACCGCGGAATCGTAGATGCCGAAGAAGCCGCGGGCCGTGCTGCCCCAGCGCATCGCGCGCAGTACGTCGAGCGCGCGGCGTTTCGCGTCGTCGGCGGACATCGTGCCGTCGGCGGCGGCCTTCTGGAAATACGCGACCGTATCGGCGGCCGTGGCGACTTCCTGCTTGAGCATCGCGCGGCGTTCGTCGAACATCCGCGCGCGCGTCATCGCGCCCATGACGAGCACCACTGTGAGGAGTCCCACCCACAGCAGCACGACGAGCCCCCACAGTTTTTGATTCAGTGTCAGCCGATTCATCGTTGATATCCCCTGGTTTTATGCGGACTACGCCGGTCCGCCGGTCGCTGGTTGCGTTGCGATCCGTGAAATGCGGCACGGCGCCGGTTTGAGCGCCGTGCCGCGGAAGCGGCGACCGTCAGACGCCGCCCATGCACAGATATTTGACTTCGAGATATTCGTCGATGCCGTACTTCGAGCCTTCGCGGCCGAGGCCCGACTGCTTGACGCCGCCGAACGGCGCGACTTCGTTCGAGATCAGGCCGGTATTGATGCCGACCATTCCGTATTCGAGCGCTTCGGACACGCGCCAGATCCGGCCGATGTCGCGGCTGTAGAAGTACGCGGCGAGACCGAACTCGGTGGCGTTGGCCGCGTCGATCGCGTCGCGTTCGTCGTGGAAGCGAAATAGCGGGGCGACCGGGCCGAAGGTTTCCTCGCGCGCGAAGCGCATCGACGCGGTGACGCCGTCGACGACGGTTGGCTCGAAAAACAGCTTGCCGGCCGCATGACGCTTGCCGCCGACGAGCACCCGCGCACCGTGCGTCAGCGCGTCGGCGATGTGCGCCTCGACTTTCTCGACCGCGGCCTCGTTGATCAGCGGGCCTTGCGTGACGCCGGCCTCGAACCCGTTGCCGACCTGGATGCGGCCCACCGCCGCCGCGAACTTTGCCGCGAACGCGTCGTACACGCCGTCCTGCACGTAGAAGCGGTTGGTGCACACGCAGGTCTGGCCGGCATTGCGGTACTTCGATGCGAGCGCGCCTTCGACGGCCGCGTCGAGGTCCGCGTCGTCGAACACGATGAACGGCGCGTTGCCGCCGAGTTCGAGCGACAGCTTCTTGATCGTCGGCGCGCACTGGCTCATCAGCAGGCGGCCCACCGGCGTGGAGCCGGTGAACGACAGCTTGCGCACGATCGGATTGCCGGTCATCTCCGCGCCGATCGCGCGCGGATCGCCGACCACGACGCTGAACACGCCGGCCGGCACGCCGGCGCGGTGCGCGAGTTCGGCCAGCGCGAGCGCGGACAGCGGCGTGGCTTCGGCCGGCTTCACGACCATCGCGCAGCCGGCGGCGAGCGCCGGCGCGACCTTGCGCGTGATCATCGCCGCGGGGAAGTTCCACGGCGTGATCGCCGCGCACACGCCGATCGGTTCCTTCGTCACCAGCATCCGCTTGTCGCCGGACGGCGACGCGAGCACGTCGCCGTCGACCCGCTTCGCCTGCTCGGCGAACCATTCGATGAACGACGCGGCATAGCCGATCTCGCCCTTCGCTTCGGCGAGCGGCTTGCCTTGCTCGGCCGACATGATCGTCGCGAGGTCGTCCGCGCTCGCGAGCATCAGTGCATGCCAGCGCTTGAGCACCGCCGCGCGTGCCGACGCGGTGAGCGCGCGCCAGTCGCGCTGCGCGCGGTCGGCGGCTTCGATCGCGCGCCGCGTTTCGGCGCCGGTCATCAGCGGCACTTCGGCGATCGTTTCGCCGGTGGCCGGGTCGTGGATGGGAAACGTGCGCGCGTCGTCGGCGCCGCACCACGAGCCGTCGACGTACGCAAGCGTGCGCAGCAGGCCCGGATCGGCGAGCCGGGAAAGCGGATGGGATTCGGTCATGGTCATCGCAAGAGGCGGGCCGCCGGCCTGCACGGCGCGGCGGTCCCGGGAGGTTTGTGAAAGCAGGGCGGCGGGCGCGCTACTGCTGCTGTTCTTTCCAGCGCTTCACCACGCCGGCGTCGAGATCGAACAGGTCCAGCATGCGGCCGACCGTATGATTGACGATGTCGTCGATCGTCTGCGGTTTCGAGTAGAACGCCGGGACGATCGGCGCGATCACCGCGCCCATGTCCGACAACTGCACGAGCGTGCGCAGATGGCCGCCGTGCAGCGGCGTTTCGCGCACGCCGAGCACGAGACGCCGGCGCTCCTTCAGCACGACGTCGGCCGCGCGGCTGATCAGCGTGCTGGTGATGCCGGTGGCGATCTCGCTCATCGAGCGCACCGAGCACGGCACGATCAGCATGCCCCTGGTCCTGAACGAGCCGGACGAGATCGCCGCGCCGATGTCGCCGGCCGAATACCAGCACGACGCGCGCGCACGCAGATCGGCGGGGCGGATGTCGGTTTCGTAGGTCATCGTCAGTTCGGCGGCCTTGCTGATCACGAGATGCGTCTCGACGCCCGCGTCGGCGAGCAGTTCGAGCGCGCGAATCCCGTAGATCACGCCGGACGCGCCGGTGATTCCGACGATGATCCGTTCGCGGGGGCCGTTAACGGTTGCCACTGTCGTCCTCGTAGCCGCGCACCGGCGAATTCGGCTCGACGCCGCTGCGGCGGCGCGCCTGGTACGACGCATCGCGCTGCATCCATTCGCCGTCGGTCGCCTGCTTCGCGTTGCGGTCCCATTCTTCGGTCCAGTCGCCGAGCGAGTAGCCGTACCACGGCGACTCCGGCTTCAGCGTCGGCAGGCCGAGACGTTCCCACAGCGCCTTCGCGTTCTCCATGTATTCCTTCTTCGGCAGCGCGAGCGGCGGCATCGTCGTCTTCATCGTCGCATCGATCAGCATCGCCGAATCGAGACCGGTCGCATGGTCCGAACGCGGACCGTGGCCCGGTTCGCGGTACGGAATCAGCTTCACGTCCTCGACCGGATTGCAGCGATAGCCCATCGCCCAGAACACGGCGTCCGCGTTGTCCGGATCGATGTCGTCGTCGACGGCGATCACGAATTTGCCGATTGCCGCCTGTAGCGACATCGTGCCGTACAGCGCGCGCCACACTTCGGTGCGCTTCGCGCCGCGCTCGAACTGCAGGAACACGAAGCGGCGCAGGTTCGTGAGCGGCTCGTGCAGCGACACCTTCCTGATGCCGCGAATCCCGAGGTGGTCGCGCAGGTGGCGCAGGAACATCGGCTCGTAGGCGAGGCGCTTGATGACGCTCGACTCGGACGGCGTGACCTGCGAGATGATCGAGGTCAGCACCGCGTCCTTGCGGCGGGTGATCGCCGTCACTTCGATCGACAGGTTGTAGTCTTCGAGCGCGACATAGCCGTGGCTCTCGCCGAACGGACCTTCCGGTTCGAGGTACTGAGGATCGACATAGCCCTCGACGACGACTTCCGCTTCCGCCGGCACCAGCAGATCGACGGTGCGGCCCTTGACGACGCGGATCGGTGCGCCGGCGAGGCCGCCGGCAACGCTCAGTTCGTCGGTGTTCGGGCGCAGCTTCTGCGGACCCTGGAACGCCACGACCGGCGGCGCGCCGAGCACGATCGCGACCGGCATCTTCTCGCCTTTCGCCGCGTACTTGCGCCAGTGGTCGAGGCCGCCCGCGCGCAGGTTCACGAGCATCATCATGCCGAGCCGCGTCGCCGACTTCAGGTGGCCGCGATAGGTGCCCATGTTCTGCACGCCGGTT
>Ga0164242_10002682_pt1 | contig 20570 bp, 28 predicted proteins | sample OricomgcompostMG_FD_108783 | JGI IMG/M metagenome (GOLD analysis project Ga0164242, IMG submission 108783) | Miracle-Growth compost microbial communities from Emeryville, California, USA - Original compost - Miracle growth compost (MG) ... | reverse complement strand
GTGAGACTGACCCGGAGGAGGCACATTGCGCGGGACGTATTCGCCGCCGGTAAGGACCGCGAGTGCGGCAGTGGCGAATTCTTCATACGCATATTCCTGCGGGTCGTGCCCGAAGAGCCAGTCGGGCCGTGGCATTTCAAGAAGCTTGGGATTCTTCTTGGCAGCCTCCCAGTCAGTCTTGTGCCAGGCGTCTCTCGTCTCGACGCCGATCTTCTGGGCCAGGGTAGCTCTGGCGTATCTGGAAAGGCGGGGAGAGAGGTCATATCGTTAGCCTTATTTTTCATTGTCTGTTTGGACATAATAATTGGTATAACCAACCTAATCTTTTCCGATGTCCGCAAAGCAAGGGAGATCCGGTTCTTGCCAGCAAGTTCAAGACATATGGCGACTGTGGCTGCATCTTCAATGGCCTGACCTGCTCCCTGTCCGGATGTTGGCAGGAACGGGTGAGCCGAGTCTCCGACCAACATCATCCGACCGTGTTTGGAGACCCATCCGGGCAGCGGGTCTCTCCAGAGCAGTTTATAATCGACAAGCTGGTTTTCCGGCGTCTTCTTCATGACTTTGGCGATCCTTGGGTCCCAGCCTTCGACAACCTTGAGAGCGTCTTCTATCTTGCCAGGAAAAGACCAGGATTCGGCGATGTCATAGGTGTCCCGGTGCGTGCAGGTCCACACAATGTCCTTGCAGCGTCTGCCAGTCCCCACAATGCAGTGAGTCTCCGGGCCGATAAAAGTCTCCATCTTGTCCCTGGTTCCCTCAAGTAACCAGGCCAGATCAGGGTCCATCAAGGCCTTCTCACCGTTGAACCAAGCCCTGAACACGGCATAGCCGGTCGAGTGTGGCGATTCGGACCTCCCAATGATAAATCCTCGAGCCTGGGAGTGGACGCCGTCGCATGCAAGCACACAGTCCGCTGGCCAGCGCTTGTTGTCAACAACAACGCCCGCATACTCCGGTGTCTCGAAATATTCGGTGACTCTTTTCCCCAGATGGACCTCTATGCCCAGCTCCTTGACGTGGTTGTAGAATATAACGGCCATGTCGCCGCGGTTCGCGCTGTACCCAGACCCAGCAGAGTATCCGAGCATCGTGTGGCTAACCAGCAGTTCTCCCTTGGAGTTGTGGATGTTCTGGCGGGCATAGTCGCAGAGGAAGGGCTCAAGCTGGTCGTGGACCTTTCCGTCGCCCCATTTCGAGATTACCTGAGCCGCGTTGCCCGTGATTCCGATTACGTCGCCTTTTCCAATTGCTGAATTAGCATTGTATCCTCAAGCCGTCCCGTTGGTGGCAGTGAATTAATTATTACCCAATGCTTTGATCTCTGGCGCTTGCTCAAAGACAATGACTTTGTGTCCTTTTCGGTGGCACTCGACAGCCGCAACGCAGCCGGCATATCCTAGGCCGATAACGATGACAGTTGTCCCGCTGGAATTGGGCTTAGCAACGCCATCGGCACCAGTAACTCTTATGCCGGTCATTACGGTTCTGGGTGGCGGGCCTTATTTGAAGGTCCAATTATGTGTGGAAGTACAAGCGTTAAGGTAGCGGTCTGTAAAGAGAGGCAAGTAGGTAAGTAAATAGGCCATGCTGAGTTACTGTGTGTCGGGAGAATATGTCGTTCCGGGATCTATCCGTAGGTTTTGCGTCGGAGCCGGGTTTTGGGGTTAGGGGCAAAGCCAAAACCCACCCAATTTGGAGCCGGATCGCATGCCGGGGGAGCACTAATACCCGTTTGCCGTCTGGGATTTGACGTCTGATACCCCTGGGTTCGGGTCTACAAACACCTTTGCCCTTTTCTTGGTTTACACTACCGCGCTTGTATCCAATTGCAATTGTCCCTACGAATTGGTTCAACCTACAGCTCACCACGACATGGCCTTATTACAGAATCTCTTGGAGGATATCACCTCTCAGGGTCGCATCCTACAAGCGACCCTTGGCAACGATACTGGACACCTATTCGAACCAAAGCCTTGGAAGACCTACGACGAAGATCTCCCACCAAGAACGGTCTGGGAGGCTTCCCAGAAGATCATCGCAGACTGCGAGGAGCTGATTGCGCTCCTGACCCCTACAAAGGTCAAGCTCGTCACCGAGTGCGTAGCCAACAACAGCACAGTAGGGCTCGGGGTTGCTGCAGACCTCAAGATCGCCGACAAGATAATCGAGAATGGTGGAGAAGCAACCCTAGCGCACCTCGCACGCATTTGTAGCACGGATGAGCACAAACTAGGTTGGTCCTACAGGGCTTTCCTTTCTATCTACCTGGCGTTTACTTACCAGCAGGCTGACATGTCCGCTCAGGTTCCGTGATGCACATGCTCTGCCACCGCCATATATTTGTCGAAGTTTCTCCCAATGTGTTCCGCAACAACCGACATAGTTACGAGCTCAGGTCTGAGACTGGAGCCGCAGAGATGATGTTGATCGAGTATGGACGCTCTGCCTTCGCCCCAACATTCCCGGTCACGCACCTGCAATGGATTACTGACAGGTGTGTAGAACCGAGGAGGGATACAAATCCGGTCTAGGTTGGTTACCCACAATGAAATCTCCGGAGAGAATGCACGAGATCGATCCCGGCAAGGGAGCCTTCGCACAGGCGTTTGGTGTCGACATTGGCGTACTTCCGTGGCTTGGTACACCACAGGGTGCCGAGCTGGGGCACAAATTCTCCATCGGGGTCCCATGGTTGTCTAGCATTACCGCCGTGGCTACGCGGACGGATTTGCCTTGGGACTCATACGGGACGACCGTATGCGATGTGGGCTGTGGCCCTGGTAGTGTGATGTTGGAGGTCAAGAAAATGCACCCTCATTTGAAGATTATCTGCCAGGATCTCGAGCCTATGATGCCGGTCATCAAAGAGGAAAGTTTGACAAATGCTGCCATATTATCTGCACCTAAGCTAACGATATGTCACAGACGTTTGGAGAATATGAGAAGAGCGTGAAAACCGGCGACATAGATATACAAGTCCATGACTACTTCACCCCGCAAGAGACTGTGGCAGATGTCTATTGGCTCCGAGGAGTTGTGTAAGTCCATGTCAGATGGTGGTTTACAAAGGGCTAGTACATAGCAACTGACATGCCTAACAGGAGAGATTACGAAGACGATATCTCAACCAAGATTCTGGCCCAACTCATCCCAGCTTTACGAAAGAATCCCAAGGCAAAAGTTCTCGTCAACGAACTCATCGTCCCCAGCCTCATAACGCCGTCTGCCGCCTCAGCCGACGCTCCCGCTTCACGCCGCCTTCCAGCTGCACAGTCGGGATACCCATCCACCTGCCACATGATGTCTCTGAGCACAATGGTACTCATGGGTGGTAAGGAGAGGACATTTGGAGATATCGTTAAGATAGGGGAGAATGCGGGTTTGAGATTTTCGAGATTCCACCAGTTTAGAATGTTTACTGGCACGGTCGAGTTTGAACTTGCACCAGATAATAGCCAGAGGTCATCTAGACTCTGATAGATTGTTTAGGGCACCTTACCATATCTCTCATGGACAATAATATTCTAGCCATTATCCAGTGAATAACTCTCTTGGAGATTTTACTTGTGTGATGTTCGCGTACCCCTTCAAGTTGCACGGCAGCTAAGTACCAATCCCGGGATCCAAGCCGAAGCCAACCGGGACTCTTGGCACGGACTAAGCCGGCACTGTGCATCCTCAAGGATAATTAAGGGTACGTACGGGATTTGGTGACGCTAGAGGTCTTCACTTGTGTGACGAAATCGTCTCCTATCTCTACCAGGCACACTGGACAACCCCCCCTTCGACTCTGCTCTCACTACACGGAACTCTATGAAGAGTACCATGTCTCCACCACTCGCTCTTGCGCACGAAATGGCAATATGGACCCTATCCCACCTCACATTTTTTTGTTTCGTTTTATTTCTTATTAGGATTGTGGCAAGAAGATGGCGGTCCCCGCTGCGACAAGTTCCAGGCCCTTGGCTTGCAGGCTATACCAGATTGTGGAAGCTCTATCACACCTGTCGCGGGAACATGGAACAGGTCAACATCGACCTTCACAGAATATACGGTGAGTATTACTTTACTACACCATGTCGTCTGCCGAATGATGAAGCCAATGGAAAACAGGTCCTGTTGTTCGCATCGCTCCACTTGAAGTTAGCATCGACGACCCAGAGGATAGCTTCAGGGTCATCTACGGCCATGGAACGCATTTCACAAAGGTTTGCACTACACTTTGATTTATTTATTTTTGTGGTGCATATTTGACGGTTGACCAAGGCGCGATGGTACGAAGCTTCCGATCCGCCAGGAGCACATTCATTGTTCACGGACCCCGATATCAAGCGGCATGCACATGACCGAAGAATGATAGCAAGCGGGTTCTCGATGACTGCTCTTCTAGAGATGGAAGATTTCGTCAGCAAATGCGTTAAGGTCTTCGAGACCCGCATGAGAGAGTTTGCGACGAGTGGCCAGTCTCTCGATATGGCCCACTGGTTGCAGTGCTATGCTTTCGACGTCATTGGGGAGATAACAGTAAGGGATTACTGGCACACTAGAACCCTGATTATGATTAACGGCCTCGCTCACCAAGCTGTCTAGTTCGCAAAGCGTTTCGGATTTTTGGATAGGGGTGATGACATCGGCAATACGATACAGACGCTCGAGGGATTCTTGTCGTATTCAGCAAAAATGGGTGTACTCCCGGAACTCCATGCACCTTACAGCAGGCTCATGTCGTTGTTGTTGCCGGGTTCGATCCCCCTAGAAACCGTCCGTGAGGTAACGTCTAGCCGCTCAACTTTCTATAGCCAAAAATACTGAAATAGTTTATCTACGATTATTAGTTCGCTGCGAGAGCCGTGGAGGACAGAAAGCGGGAAGGGGCTGAGCATCGCGACCTTGTTTCACGTTTTCTCCAGACACACGAAAACAAACCAGGCGAATTTCCCATGAGCGACGTTTACAAGATGTGCACGGTCATGATGTAAGTCTTCCGCATTACATCTTCCCATTTGACGTTTGGCAGCACCCAGGCTTATTATATTACCCGACAGAGGTGCTGGATCCGATACTACGGCAATCGCACTTCGCGCCGTTGTTTATTTTCTCTGCAAGAACCCAGACAAGCTTCGCAAACTGCAGTCCGAGATTGACGACGCCGAGAAAAACGGGAAACTTTCCGAGCCGGTCACTTACGCAGAAGCTCTAAGCTTGGCATATCTCCAGGCAGCATTGAAGGAAGCCATGAGACTCCATCCTTCAACAGGCTTCACCATGGCCCGCGTAGTACCAAAAGGGGGAACGGTGCTATTAGGTCACAGTTTACCAGAAGGAGTGAGTGCCTGTGCTTCTCTTCTCTTTTTTTCCCCCATGCCACTCAGCCAATGAATCTAACGGGTACCCAGACGACGGTGGGAATAAACCCCTGGGTCGCACATCGTAATGAGGATGTTTTCGGCCCCGACGTAGAATCCTTCATTCCGGAGAGGTGGCTAAGGACAGATGAAGCCTCCAAAAAGATGGATCGCTATTTCCTCGAGGCAAGCTCCCTTTTCTTGGCTTGCGCTCAAAGTCACGATGCTAACATAGCAACTGCGAAGTTTGGATGTGGCTCGCGGACTTGCTTAGGAAAGAATATTAGTATGATGGAGCTGTCTAAGCTTATACCTCAGCTTATACGGCATTTTGACATAGAGCTGGTGCACCCAGATCGACAGTGGAAAACAACAAACTGGTGGCTAGTCAAGCAAACGGATATGGATTGCTATGTTCGGCAGAGAGGAAAACGTTGACTATGGGAGGTATCTACACTGATGTCGCAGTGGAAGTAGCCTTATAGAATTTAAATCAGGATGAAGTCTTATGACATCGGGTCCTTCCAGAACTACAGCTACGATTCGTTATCCAGGTTGTAATTAAGGTTGACAGTGACAGTGACATTGACATCCTCTGATAACTTAAGTGGTAACCTCGATGCCATGAATACTGAATAATACAAGTAGCAACCGGCAGGGTGGAACATCTGGGCTCAGCAACATTGGAGGGTTTTTTGTTTTGCCCTTGGTCAGCCTCAGAAAATTCGAGGCCCGATGTGCGGCGTGGAGGTAACCCTTACCGGTGGGGTAAGGTGGGGTAACTGTACCACGGGAAACAAGCCGTGCTGGTGTTGGGGTTGCATCCGGGAAATTACCCCACCCCGGCTTCTTTCCCGGTCAAGTCCGGTATTGCGGGGTAGCGTCCACCGGCATTCGGATTATGGGGTAATTGGTAATGCTTCTCCAACGCCGCTCCCCAAACAGACAATGGCCCGAAGGATGTTAGCTATTATACATTGGTGAATTAAGCAATATCGACAGGCTCGACAGAGAGCCACTATCTGCGCGTAATTTCCATCGTTTACCGCGACAAGTATCTACCAACCAAGCACAATGCCGATTGACAAATCTTGGTCCGGCTATGCCAAAGGGAATATACCTGATCTCGGATTCGAATGGGTATGGCAAGATGCCACACCTCCGGATGAGCCTAACAGGTACCCCCCGCAAGTCTACATTCCACTGGGTTACGAGAAGAAGGTCCTCCCTAGAGGGTGGCAACGAACGCCGGACAATAGACCACTGGACCTCGACATTGTGTTTGAGAAAGACGTTGAAATAATCCTCAGAGATGGAGTCAAGGTGAGTGCTTTGTCCCGACCGAAATGACGGCTGGCTCGGGACTCAACAGCTATGCCTAGATTTACGTGGATATCTATCGTCCAGCCGACACTGGAGGCAAGAAGATCCCAATCATTGTTGCCTATTCTCCCTATGGCAAAGGAGGGTCCGGCGCGAACCTGATGGACGTAGTCCCCTACCGCGTCGGTGTCCCGAAAAGTCGCCAGAGTGGGCTGGAGAAATTTGAAGGCCCAGACCCCAACGAGTGGTGTTTGCGTGGCTATGCGATCCTGGACCCCAATGCACGCGGGTCCTTTGATAGCGAGGGAGACCTCTATTTCTTCGGACCCAAGGACGGCGAGGACTGTTACGACATCATCGAACATTCCGCTAACTACGATTGGTGCAACGGCTCCGTGGGAATGGCAGGCAATTCCTGGCTGGGCATATCCCAGTACTGGGCTGCAATGCAACAGCCTCCGCACTTGAAGGCCATCGCTCCCTGGGAAGGTTACAGTGATCTGTATCGAGACATGATACGCCGAGGAGGTATCATGTGGGTGCCGTTCCTGAAATGGGTTCTTCTCGGTGTCCCTGGCCGAGGCCGACAGGAAGATGTCACAGAGATGGCTGCTCAGCATGAGTTCTTCGACAAGTACTGGGAGAACAAGCAGGTCGACTTTAGCAAGATCAAGGTCCCCTCGTATATACTCGGGTCTTATTCATCTATGCTGCATACGGTAGGAGCCGTCCGAGCGTGGCAGAATACGAACACGGACCAAAAGTGGCTTCGCTTCCACCCACATCAGGAGTGGTACGAGGACTACCATTATCGTTCGGTTGACGACCTCGACAGATTCTTCGCTAGATATCTAAAGGGAGAAGACAACGGGTGGGAAGCGACGCCCAAGGTTAGGGTTTCGCTATATCGGTTTGGAGAAAAGGTATGTTAAGTTTCGTCAACCGTCATGCTGAACTGGCAGCTGACTTGACAATCAGTATCCCCTGTATGACCAAGTCGAGACCGACTATCCCATCCCAAGGACCCAGTACCAGAAGTTGTACCTCACATCAAACCACAAGCTTCAAGACACTGGATCTAGCACGACGGCCGAGACGGCGATCCACTCGTACGACTCGACTACTGGGGATATGGTCACGTACGATTATGTCTTCCAGGAAACGACTCAACTCGCGGGCTTTTCCAAGCTCCGTATCTTTGTCTCGTGCAAAGAGCACAGAGACATGGACATATATGTTATGCTTCGCAAGTTGTCCGTGGATGGAGAGCCAATGGAACAGTCAAACGTTCCACTACATGAGTTGCCACCAGAGGTGAAATCTGTGAAGGACGTCAAGAGCGTCAACCCTACCAAATACTTGGGTCCCACGGGCATCCTGAGGGCTTCGCACCGCGAGATTGACCCTAACCGGTCGACCGAGTATTGGCCCTTCCATCCACATACATCGACCGACTATGTTGAGCCTGGCAAGGTGGTAGAAATGAATATCGGTATCTGGCCGATGGGCGTGGTGTACGAAAAGGGAGAGGGGTTGCGGCTCCAGATCTCGGGCAAGACCATGGTTCTTCCTGAATGGGACAACCCGATGGTCAAGCATCAGGAACCGCTGTTTAATAAGGGGAATCACAATATCCATATTGGAGGTGAATATTCAAATAGCTACTTGTTGGTACCGAAGATATAAGCGCATCAGCTGTGGCAGGTGGAAGGCCGTACCGTCGTCCCGAGAGTAATCTAGTATTCAAAACCAAGTCCAACATATTTGTAGTTGTTGCCTAGTTAAGGGGTAAGTAATTTGGGCCGAGGAATTTTTATACCTAGCCAACATTGCACTAGTTAGTGTCGTCTCGAATTCACTATTGGGTATGAATGGAGACAAGCAGCTCCAGGCGGACCAGGGTAGTGTCAGTACTATGTGGGCCTCTACCACTTGCCGAATCATCTTCATGGAGATTGTAAGGGATTTTCCCCGCAATTGACTCTTCCGTAAAGTTTGGCCTCTCATTCTCGCCGTGCATCCGCAGGCCATCTTGATGCCACACTGGTGTCAGTACATCTACCATGTCACGATGGGAACGCAAACCAGCGTCGTTCCCTGCCATTGAGATCCGACCTCGTCCTGCGCTTCGCGCTACAGAAGGTAGCCGTGGTGCGGCGGCCCCCCCATCGCCGAACCACGCGACGATACCATCGGCAACTGAGAACATCGATCTCTCTACTGCTGGCTCACAATCAATCTCAGCAGCAGCAAAGCGTCGCAAACATCAATGCTCCGTGTGTAGTTCGGCGTTTGCTCGTGCGGAGCACCTTGCTCGCCATGAGAGATCTCGTGAGATTTGCGTTTCGATTGCAACCGGCTGCAAAGCTGGAGAAGTAAAAACGGAAGTACTAACCTGATTGTTTATTAGATCGGAACGAGAGGCCTTTCGCTTGCAGACAATGTGAAGCCCGTTTTACTCGGAAGGATCTCATCAAGAGACATGTACGACGGCACCATGGCGATCTGCTTGACGACTCAATGTCCTCACGCCCGGCTGCAGTCACAGCTGTTGATTCGCCAGAAGGATCTGAGATAGTAGTGAACGCCACACCACCGAGTAACGTTTCAAGTCCCTCGACTACCACCGGTAACCTTCCTCTTCAGATTGCGTCTACTTCAGCCCAGTACTTTAGGGATGGTAGTCCACAGCAGCAGGGCCAACGTGAGAGCATCAGGGTTGGTGAGGCTCCGGTCGCCCTCGACATGGAGTCGTTTATGACTCTGGACTTTGGTGGAGCTGGCGGCTTTTCGCAGGCCTTTCCCACAAACCTGCATTCCGGAGACCAGCCGAGACCTCAAGGGGAGAACAATACAATTGACCGCCAGTCCCTGCCCTTCTACTCACCTGCAATAACACAGGTGACAGCAACACGGGAAAATTATTTACACTCCAATACAGAGCGTCAGACACCCGTGTGGAGAAGCCCTTTCCAAATAACTGCATCAAAGCGTGCTGAGCTGACTAGAGAGATGGACGAGGTTTTCCGCCAGGTAAGTATTCCAGCAGGTCATGTACTAAGTAATTAATTAGATGCTCTGGGTTTCAAACGCTGACATATTAGTCTGACAGGATTCCCATGAATCAAGCTCTCACCTACCGTCATGCGTGATACTTGAAGGATGCGTCACCATCTTTTTTAATTCTTTCCTCTGCCACATGCCATGCATTCACATCCCAACCTGGCGAGCGGAGGATGCACATCCCTCCCTACTCTTAGGCATGATAGCCGTCGGACTTGTCTATCAGTCTAGACAACAGCTATCCAATATTATGTATCGAGCGGCAAGACTCTCCATTATTCACTATGTAACTATCCCCCCGACCCCATGACATTTCCCTTCATAACGAGGCTCATTTTCTGGCAGATGGAGTCATCCACGACAGCATCCCAGGACGCCCCGGTCTGGATAATGCAGTCGTTGTTTTTGATAATGGCTTACGGGACCTGGAGTGGAAATCTAGGTTTCTTTCACGACGCTCTGGCTTTTCAATCCCGCCTTGCTCAGGTTGGCCATCCGCCCACGATGCCTCAACTTGCCTAACCTCTTTCCAGATAACACGCTCCCTCATTGGACCTACAGCAGATGAAACGACTAAACTGGGACACCAAGGGCTGTCCTGGGAAAATTGGATCAGGCTGGAAACCTTGAAGAGGTAAATGATCTCTTCAATGTCCATAGGCCCCATAGGCCCCATACGCATTTAGCTAACTTGACACTAACTTGACAGGACCATATTTGCTGTCTATTCATACTTCAACATTCTCACCTTGTCCTTCAATATTCCGCCAGCGTTGCTCAACTCTGAAATAGACTTACGCCTTCCCTGTACCGAGAAGGAGTGGACAGCAGCTACACCGGAGGCTTGGGCCGACCATCACAAACTTCACCAAATACCTGAAGCTGCCTTCTCTACCGTCCTTCAAAGTCTGCTTTCCCAATCAAACTCCCCAGCAGTTCCCTGCAGTACGGGTGGAGGTTATATCATGCTCCACGCCATCCTTCAGCAAGTATGGCACACCCAACAAGCGTCCCCGGACAGACCTGCCGAACTAGCGGCCGCGGTCGAAACCGCCTTAAAGAAGTGGCAAGCCATGTGCCCGGTACATCCCGAATTCTCGCCTCCGTTGCTGAGCCCATATGACCCGTTGGCATTTAATTCGGACGCTCTACTGCGGTTAGCTTACGTCCGACTGGTCGCAGATTTCTCCCGTTTGAGGGCGACCCTCATGGGCCAAAACATCAATGCTATCTCACGAGCAATGTCGTCGTATCCCAAGAATGTTAATAGATCTCCAGCGACTACGAAAGCAGTCTCGTATGCAATTGATGCACTGGTAAACCCGATGAGATTGGGGTTGTACCCTCCTACCAAGGGTAGTAAACCCCCTTGGAGTTTGCAGCACCATCTGTTCTCCCTAGAATGCTGTCAGTGTTATCTTCTACCCCCTGTCTATTAGTACGTCGTCGTTTAACATTGTGTGTGTAACCGCAGGTTTATTTTTAAGTGAATGGGTGGACATATTAAGTGCATCAGGCGAGGTGACCTGGACAGAGGATGAACGGTCATTGATGGCAGACATACAAGAAACGGTGGGAGAAGTCGGCTTGAACCCGGTGACACTAACGAAACCACCAAGCACCCAAGTCATGTATGCCTGGACATTGATACATGGCTCCCAGGACCACTGGGGAGTGATTTCAACTATTAACGCCGCGGTACTTTCCTTCCTGGACAGCATTACCTCTCCCTCTTGAGAGGATAGTATGCACACCATCATCCTTATCCAGAAGTACCCTACTCGCCCACCAGATCTTCCACTGGGGTGTATAGCTGCATTACGCCGAGAAGAGCTGACTTGTGGAATTCGGTGTCATTCTTGAGCTTCTCAAAGAATTCTCGATCTTCCGCGCTGATGTTATGCGGGTCCTGCTGCACCATGGCCTTAAACTTCTGCGACCCGGGATTGCTGACCTTCGCGAATATCTTACGACGCACATTGCACGCCTTTTGCAGGAACTCCTCGGGAACCTCGCCTCTAATGACCATGATCAAAGCGTCGGAAATGCAGCCGGCGTCAGTCATGCCGGTGGTCAAGCCAAATCCGCCGATGGGATTGTTCAGATGTGCCGCGTCCCCGGCGAGGACAACCCTTCCGACTTTATAATCCTCCACTTGTCTCTGATGGACACGGTATTGGGAGCACTGGACGATCTCGTATGGATCCGGTCCGGGCAAGATTTTCTTGAGGCGGTCGGGCGCTATATTCTTCATAACTTCCTCGTCCGTCAGTCCCACTTCGACGCCGAACGCAACCCGCCAGGGGTCAGTCAGAGGTCCGCTTCTTCCGGCAACTGCCCACTCCTTCCCTCCTATTAGGAAGTTGGCAGCTCCCCACCCATATTTTGGGAAAGGGAAGTGAACGTTCATCGCCACGAAGCTCTCATTCCAGGTGAATCCTTCCAGAGACTGGCCGATAAACTTTCGAGTGGCAGACTTCCCTCCGTCAGCACCGATCACCCAGTCCGCCTTGATTTCGTACGGCTCCGCGCCAGACTTCGATACTTGGGCTGTTACTTGGTCCGCATCCTGTTTTAATCCTACGAGGGCATGGTCAAAGAGGACCTCGGTGCTTGGAAATCCCCTGCAGTATTCCGTTAGCACCTTTGCTAGGAGGTGCTGGCCGCACTGGAGAGTGTATGGTTTAACGAGGCGAGGATCTGAATTGTCCTCGAGGAGAGACCAGTGCATGTCTGCCAGCAGCTCTCCATCCAAGGTACGCCACTGCCAGATAGCACGCTCATCGGCGAAGCTAATCTTTTGCACCTCTTCGAGGACGCCAAGCTTGTTAAGATCTGCCAGGACCGGTGCACTTGAGGCTGTCAGTTCTTTTGGAGTTTTTGGGGATTCTCCCTCTTCGGTGCAGAATGGGGGTATTCTCACGTATAGGTCAGGGCTTTTGGAATGGGAGGGATGAATTTGTCCTTTTTCGTATCTCAGCATCAGTCATTAAACCCGCGGCTTAGTTCTTGGAGTACTCACGCTCTCAATAACTGTGGTCTTAATGCCGGCGTGGGAAAGCTTGGAGGCGCACATCATCCCCACTGGTCCAGCGCCAACAATGAGGACGTGAGCCATTGTCTACTTAAGGATTAGCGCTAATTACAAATAGGGCAGCATTGAGAAATAGAATATTGTATAAGCTTGTAGATACCTTGTGAGTGTTTGCCATGAAGTTGTCGATACACTGGAACGCACCTCTGCTCTGTTTACCACTATCCTATGTCAGTCGTGGCTATCAAGGCCCATTCTTCTACCTCATAATAAGTCGAGGTTATCTCAGAGTCTTTCCTGTGGGGTAGTCATATTCCAAAAGCCGCATCCGGATGCCTCCCGGTGCCGAAATCGCTGTTCCGGGCTCGACCCGCCGACCCCACCACGGCTAGGAATTACGGAGACGCTGGGGCAATATCGATTACTTGTGGGTGTTGCGTAGTAATAGTCAATAGACCAATGCTACGAATTAATCACACCCTGCTTTTCCCGGCACCCTGTCAGATATGTGAGGCAATATCATTAGCATCTGGGCTGAGAACCAAGGTTGCTTTCCTCACGGCCGCTGCCACCGAACCGCAGTCGCTGGGCTGGATAGCCTTGCTGGAGTGTTAGAACATCTAATCACACGTGTCGGGGCCCACCTGGAATTTTAACAACTCGCGGAGCCACTAAGTTCGTCTTTCAGCCACCTGTTACGGCCAACACGCCCTAGGTCGGCAGCTATCGTCGTCCGCGTAGTATCCGGAGAACGCCAACCCCCAGCTAACATAAAGCCACTTTACGCCATCAACATCGTAACCTTCATCTTGTCTATAAACAGAGCAGGCATGATATGAATCACCGAGACTATCGAAAGCTGTTGATGTCGAGTATGGATTGCATACTCCTGCTAGGAGAGCTTCTTGGTCGTGAGAGGAGGTTGGGTCTTGGGCATAGGTAGGCCCGTTAGCCAGCGAAAGCCTTTAATGTATCGTTTGCCACATAAACAACGGAGACGGAAAGATTCCTATCACCAAGAATGGTCAAGCAGTCTTGTCCGTACGGGTTAGCCTCCGAGGCTCTATCTGATCTATTATGGAGTAGGTATCTTATAATAGTGGGTGGAACATCTCAAAGCAATTATTCTGATTACTGAACGCCCCAGACACCTAAAGCATTCCTCCATGATGCATCAGTGTCCTGCCTGGTGGATGAAATTGACTGGCTCTCGAGCTTCCTTACTCGTCGAACCATTAGGCCCACCCACAGCGGGCCAAGAATTGTACAGAGGAATATAGCCCATATCACAATGAGAAAAACCTCTGACTCGCTTGAGACCTGGCCACCGCCGAATACGCCATTGCTCCAAGCAACTGATGATATCAAGAATCCAATCTCTCCACGAGGCACCATAGCGAGGCCGAGGATGGAGGCTGGATAGAGAGATAGAGGCTTCAGTGGATCGGGAAGCGTGTTCGGCAATCTTGCTTCGCAAACCCGGCCTTGAGTGGTCGTCGGCACAGTAATATTGTCACCCCTATTTGAAGTCCTAGTAGCAAGGGAAACAGGGGAAGTGGGGGTGACACTGGGACTTGAAGCCTCGTCTTGTTCGGCCTGCGACGTCGTCTGGCCTAGTCCTTCCGTGGGCGCAGAAGATTGCCGGAGTGCTTTGGTCTCATCTAGCATACGGCTCTTTGTCATGCTTCTGAACCAGACTAAAACTCCTGGGAATTGCACAAGCCAAAGGCCGCACATGAGCTTCGCGGTAGCCATCAGGATGGCGTAAACAACACCTTTCCATATGATGGAGCCCGTGAACATCCGGGTGATAGGGATAGAGAAGCCGATCGAGGCAAAGAAAAATGGCTGTAGCACGCGATTAACGATCGGATGGTAGTAGTATTTGAAGATAGCGGAACCGGAACAGGGAAGGCCGGCTTCGCTGGCTGGAGTTGAGTTTGAACGCGATGGCAACAAAGTTGTAGGTTCGCTCTTTCCCGGTTGCCTGACAGCTTCATCAGAGTCGATAGGCCTCTGCTCCGTAGAGACATGTCGGCTTTGGTCCGGAGTTTTTCTAGGATGTGGAACCTCCGAGTCCCACCAGCTAATTGCCGCGCCGGCGATGTAGGCGGCGAAGAGATTCGACGTTCCAGCATAACTCGAGGCTGTTACTAAGGCAATGAGCAACCCTGTATGGAGCACAAACGCTGTCACCTTTTGAGCCAGCAGCTTGTTCAGCCTGGTATCACTATGAGTCGCCCGCCAATAATTTAGGATCACCGTCGCCGGTTTGATCGCGAAACGGCAGAGGACTATAGCGGCGGCGGCGAAGGCAACAGACACCAAAACAGGTCGGACAATCGTCACGGCGTCCACCGACGCTTCTGATCCGCCGAGGTTAGAAATGACTTGTACCATAACAAGACCGACGACGTCGTCCAACATCGCGGCGCTGGTTAGGACAACGCCGAGGCGCGTGGAAGAAAGTCCACTCGCACGAAGAACGGCGAACGTAGTACCTAGGCTGGTAGAGCAGAGCGCCGCACCAGCGGCGAAGCACTGCAAGCTCGAGGCACCAGCTAAGCTCGATAATATGAAAGACAAGCCGATCGGTGCGCCAATACCAGTTGCGGCGACGGCAACTGAGAGCGTTATGTTGGCCTTCAGTGACTGGAATGAAGTTGAGAGTCCACCTGGTATGGCATGAGCTTATTTTCTGTATGAGTCATTTATCATGCTGAGCGAAAAAGAAGGGATATACGACCTTCAAAGACAAGCAGAATCAACCCGAGATAACCAAACTGTACCACAACATGCTCGGCATCGCGGGAGAGTATCTGCCCACCAGGCGTTCCCCAGGCAATCCCCACAAAGATCTGGCCAATGAGTCCGCAATAGAACAATTTATCGAGCGCCCAATTAGAAAAGTTCAAAATTAACAAGAACGACGATTGAATCAGGATGACAAGAACAGATGGTTCATGATATGGAAGCGCCGCTTCGCCATCAGCTAACATGCTTGATGACGAGGCCCTCGTGGTTCGGGGATAATCTGCAGGTATTATAATCCGACCACAGGTAATCTTTACTTCTGAGCAGAGGTTTGAGTTGATTCTCTTTCCGAACCTCTGAAAAATCTATCCACAAAACTACAAGCACCTAAACAGCCAAATGATCACGTGCGTGCGTACGCATCATCCTACAGGTAGCAGTTGCCCACTTGGCAGACAACGGTTATCCACCACTACCTTAAGTATGGACGCTAGTATGGCACTAAACCATATGTCTCTTGAACGACATAGCGAGGTTGTGGACTTTCCATATATACAGTTTGACAATCTCCATCCTGGTTCAGCCAGTCACCAAAACCTCGTGATGTAACTACATTAAAGTCGGTATTTTTGGTGTAAGGGCTGTCCAAAAAGGGGTGGTTTGACTTATCAGAAAGGAAAATATATTGAAGTTGGATATGATCCTTCATTTCTCGTATTTCCAGTCTTGGGACTTATTACAATCACAATGCCCATACTCTCAGAGTCACATTTAATGTTAGGTAGTCAGCTCTTGCGCATATTGTTAGATAATTGTTAGCTGGAAGTCTCTGTCCCAACTGATCCAGGCAATAATTCTTGTAGGACTAGTTCATGTCTGTCCTGCCAGTGACTAATTATTATAGTACCGTTAGAAATACGTGACAGTAGGATTGACATTACTCATACATTAAAGGAAATCATCGCCTCATAGAACTCAAGACGGCGACCTTTCATCCTAACTCAGGCGACAGGCCAACCCCTTCACACGTACTCATGGTCCCACAGCTACACCAATGTCGCGATAAAGCAAGACAAAGCCTCTTCAACGACCGGCAGTGAGCCCAAAGTAGCCCATCAGGCCAATGCCAAACGTAGCGACCCCGCGGAAGACGCACCAGGGCGTGCTAGCCAGCCCGTACAATGTGTACGGATCCAACATAGCTAGGTAGAAGCCCATGACAGCCATAATCGTATCCAACACGTCGTACCGCCTCTGGTAGTAGAAGACGTACATGAGAGCCCCGATAACGGTTGTTCGCCCTGACATGCCAATCATGACGGGCCACGCCTCTGGAGCTTCGGCGATGTGGGGGGGAAGGCCGTACTCGATCATGGTGGCGCGTGGCCCGTCTTTGCCGAAGAGGGGCCACAGGCCGCCGAGGAACATGGCGGTGGCGGAGTAGAGGGCCGGGATGTGCCGGAGGCGGAAGTTCTCGAACATGATTGCTGACGCGGCGGGATTGGGCGTTGGTGGGGTGTTGCGGTGAAGAGAGCGATTCCCAGAACGAAAATGGAGAGGTTCTTTTCTAAACCCAAAGGGGAAAGGAGATGGCAATGTTCGTAGCGACGTAGGCTGAAGACTAAAGAGCTGGTTCTTGCTGACCGGGCGGTGGCTTCTTCAGGAAAAGCGGGGGGAAAGAGGACAAAGGATCAAGGGATTGGGGCATTAAGTATTTATCAAAGAGGGTTTAATATTATGGTTAGCACTTGGCCCCTGAAGCTTCTGAGACGAGGGACAAAGTGGGTCTTGGAACGAACGCGATGGTTGGAGAAAAATTGACGCGGGGCGAACGAAGGAATCAGATCAGCATCCTTCGACCCCATACGGGAATTTGACCTACCTGTATGGCTACCTAATACTGACTGGCGGTCTGAAGCCGGTCACTGAATCGCTATCCCTCGCTCTTTCGACCTCAGAATGTGTGAACTATTGGCAACAGTCACTGGCGAAGAAGTGAAAGGACGCTCCGCCTGTCCCTCTTGAAATTCCCGCTAGTAAATGGGTGAGCGACAAGTCTTTCACTGAGTCAGATCAGTTGAGTTAGGAATACAATAGCCCAATGGACCTTAGCAGATTCGAAACTGGAACTTCTCGTAGAATGGTACGGGTTTTTCTTGTGTTAAAGAAATAGGGATACCGAACACGACACTCTCGAGGTACTATACTAGTACCAGCAGTAACGAATTGAGGTTGTTGGAGAAGTTGAATTTGAGAGAATATTCGAACCACTGCGTCTGCAACACTGTTGCTATCCCCAGCGACAGGCTTGATGCTGACGAAATCCTCTAGCAACTGGAGCTTGTCTTGCTACTAGGTTCCATAGGTCGCCATTAAACATAGCCAACTGGTCGACAAAAGAAGTCCTTGTGGACTCTGCAGATATTGTCTCCACCGTTTGCGCACGAGTTGGACTGGGGCAAACATAGGTATGCAATAGACCAAAGATTGTGCCATGTGTACATTAATCGTCTTGCGATAAAACAGCATATAAGAATCCAATGTCCCCTAGTATGTAGCAGGATCAGAGTATATTTACTTACCTATTGAAAATGCAGTGGCATGACCCTGCTGTCAAAAATTTCGAGGTTAGTGGCGTGAGGGATAGTCTCATATGTGGGAGTGCAACGTAAACGAGGAAAGCCATTAAGGTGCTGATGAGATGGTCTACTGGACAAGGTAAGTAGATGTCTTCCGGTTGTTGGAAAGAAGGGCATTTTGTAAGTGCAGCCGAGGTAGGCCGGTTTGTTGAATTTCAGCCTCCTCGTATCTTCGGTTTTTACCCCATTGAAAGCTGTTTGCCTACCACTGCTTCATAGAATGGCACTGACACTAGTAAAAGGTTGCAACTCGGAAAAGGCAGGTCTTAGAAACTCGTATCTCTCCACTTAAAAATAGTCTCCTTACCCTTTTCGTATGTACGCCAGGTCAAATCTTGTGCGTCCCTAACTGTAAAATAAAATATAAAAAAAAAATAAAAAAAATAAAAAAAACTCACTTTGAAGATGCCAGTTGACTTTACAACTAGGCCGCGTATGCCCATGGGGAAGCCTGGGGCACGTAGCCCCGGACTTGAGGCTATTGGACACCTGACAGGGGCCTTGCACTTGCACTCGCGCTGTTAGCGAGTATCGCCTGTCTTTGAGATCGGACTAGGTCACGAGGCTCTAGGGTCAAGGTTCATGGATAGGTCTCCCTCCGCGGGAAGCCCCGTTTTTGTATTTATCTTCGGTGAAGAACCTAGGAATGGCTTCCGATCCGCCCCGGGATGCGCGTCATTTGGCAATCCTTCCACGGCTTGGTATCTAGGATAAGTCCAGGCTTTGACATTTATGTGTCCACAGATGTGCTCGCGTGCCTCTGGAACAGATATCATAACTGGGTTTGGCCAAGTTGGGACGTCGGTGGGCAATCAGCAGTGAACCCCCCCGAGCAGCTGTACAGACTGGGTGTGGCTTGTACAGGTAAGTTATTATTAGTAGTGGCCGAGTGAATGCGATAAGAATCATACAGGGGAGTGACCCCAGCTCCCTAACAAGCCTCCCTGCCGTATCAATGGCCTGATGAGTGTGTATCTCAGCTAGAACGCACTAGAGCTTCCAAGACCCCGCCAACGGGGTCCCGGAAATTGGGCGCAAAACTTTTGGGTCGGGAACCAACCGAGCGGTGACGGCCCACGCCCCTTGTGGGTAACACACGACCGAGAGCGACCGCCGATCGGTAAAGACGAAATACGTGTACTGGTTTGGAGCGGTCATCGATCGGCACCTCGGGGGAATTCGCTGCCCCTCTTCGATGACCGATGACTGATGACCCCTCGTTCGCTTCGCAGCTGAAAACCGATATGCGCGCCGCAGGAAGAGGGGAGTACGGGAGGCGGGGGAAAGGGGGGGGGTGGTGACTGCTTATCTCTTCGCATCCCTGTCGGGTTCAGCCCCTGCAAGCCCTAGAAGCCTTTCCCGCTTTACGGTGGGATGAAGCAAAAGAGCCGCCGAGATTCCAGACGGAGGGACGCTAGGGACGCTAGGGACGCTAGGGACGCTTTACCTCTTTGGGGATCGGTGTTCAGTTTTCACATCTTCCAAGAGATCCCCAAGAAAACATTGGCAGGGGCAAAGCTGGATCGTTTCGCATATCCATCCGCGCCCTTTTTGTCGGTCGGTCTTTTTGGCCTTTCTTTTCCAGCTCCTTGCACGCCACGATTGGTAATTAGTTGCATGGAGAACGGAGCCCCCGCAAGCCCCGAACCTGCGCATTGTGGGAGCGAGCTCTCTTCCCTGCCACCCCGGATTCCCACCCCCTGCCTTGCCTGCCACATTCACTGGGTGAGCCTCGGTCACGCGTGCGCCGCACCTTCTTCATCCGGTTGCGATAAACGTTCTTGGCAAAACGTCCAGGACCACTCGCTTACTGTGTAATTGCTACGTAGTCGGTACAAGGAGCATGGGAAAGGCGGTGATAAAGCCGAACCTGGCCGTCTGCGCGGTGGTATGTCTCCATGTCTCCAACTATCTCTCCATGCAACCCTCTTTTTTTTTTTACACTGTGGAAAACGCCAAGCACGACGGGTGTGTTGGTCGTTTATCGTGGCTTCTCCTTTCCCCAAAATGTGCGACGCCACCGGGTAATATTCCTGGGGGTATTCCTGGAGGAGACGACACCCCCGCGCTCCATGCTATGGGTACATAATTGTAGATTTTTTATCTTTGCGGACCCTGGTGAAATGCTGGGAACGAAGGTCTAGGCCCGACTCGAACTGGCACGGAAACGTTGGCAATACGCTGTCTACGATATAGCAAGGGTGCATGGGTTATTCGTTGCCTGAGAGAAAGGAGCTCTTGCACTCTACCTCCCTACCTACTAATTACTACCTCATCTACCTTGCGCAGAGGCACAGATTATTCGACCCGCGCATGCTGCAAATGCGCGCCAAGGCCCTACTTCCCAAGTATAGCTGCAGCCTCCCGGGGTCCACATTCCAGTCTTCACTGCCGGCGGTGCTCTCGGTC